>ENA-ORVB01000805-ORVB01000805.1-human-gut-metagenome-genome-assembly--contig:-NODE-805-length-23944-cov-21.6353_pt1 | contig 23944 bp, 16 predicted proteins | sample MGYA00242090_ERZ509231 | MGnify/ENA primary metagenome ERZ509231 (study PRJEB26280, sample SAMEA2338798) | human gut metagenome | biome: human gut; feature: human-associated habitat; material: faeces...
ATTTTGTTTGGCGACTATATTATACAAAAAAAGAGAGCTGAGTAAAGCATTTTTTTAATGCTACTCAGCTTTTTTTATTTGAAATAATATAAACTGTGTTATAATATAAAAAAATAATTTGAGGTGAAAGGATGTCATTGTTAAAAAAAATACAAAACTATGTAAAAGATTATGCTGAAATAATAGCAGATATATTACAATGTGATGTAGAAATAGCAGATGAAGACCTAGTAAGAATAGCTGGAACTGGGCAATATAGTGAAAATATAAATGAACTATGTAAGGGAATTGTTTATAAAAATGTTTTTGAAACAAAAAAAAGTAGAATATTAATAAACCCTAAAGAAGATGAATTATGTGAAGAGTGTTCTCATAAAGATACTTGTACTGAAACATTAGAGATGTCAGCTCCTATTTTTTATAAGGATAAAGTTATTGGGGTTATTGGATTAATATGTTTTACTGAAGAAGATAAAAAGAGATTATTAAAAAATATGGAAACTTATTTAAAGTTTACAGAAAAAATAGGAGATTTTATATCTGGAAAGGTATTTGAATTAGAAGAAGAGCTTGAAAAAAAAGAGATAATGGGAATAATGAAGCAAATTATTAATAACTATGATAAATGTGTTTTAGTAGTTGATAGTGAAGGGAAAATCTTAGATGCAAATGATTTAGCTTTAAAAGAGTTAAAGATTGAGAGTGGATTAGGATTAGCTTATCAAAGAATAAATATTATTCCTAAAAATGAGGCACTTTTTGGTAAAGATATATTTTCAGCAGAGATTAATAGAGAGAAATATAATTTAATCGGAACTTTAATTCCAGTGACTGGATTTTCTTCAAAGGAATATAAGATATTTTTATTTGAAAACTTTAATTTTGATAAAAGTAAAGAGATATCTAAAAATAAATATGCTGCTAATAATATTTTTCTTGAAGATATAATAAGTAAATCAGAAAAAATGAGTAAGTTAAAAGAAAAAATAAGAAAGATAGCTAAAACACAATCAACAGTACTTATAACTGGAGAAAGTGGAACAGGAAAAGAATTGATAGCAAGAGCTATTCATAATTGTAGTGATAGAGCAAAACAACCATTTATTGCTATTAATTGCGGTGCTATACCAGAAAATCTATTAGAAAGTGAATTGTTTGGATATGTAAAAGGAGCTTTTAGTGGAGCTAGTAATGAGGGAAGAGTAGGAAAATTTGAATTAGCTAATAATGGAGTTATATTTTTAGACGAGATAGGAGAAATGCCATTTTTTCTTCAAGTTAAGCTTTTAAGGGTATTACAAGAAAGAACAATTGTAAGAATTGGTTCTAATAAATTGATAAATTTAAATATCAGAGTGATAGCTGCAACTAATAAAAATTTATTAAAATTGGTAAAAGAAGGGAAATTTAGAGAAGATTTATATTATAGATTAAATGTAATTCCTTTAAAAGTTCCAGCTTTAAGAGAGAGACAAGAAGATATACTATTGTTGAGAGATTATTTAAATACAAAGTATAGTAAGTCATTAGGAAGTTCTAAAATTGTAATGGATGATGATATAAATGAAATATTTTTAAAACATAGCTGGCCTGGGAATGTTAGAGAGTTGGAAAATAGTGTGGAATTTTTATTAAATATGTCAGATGAAAATGGAAATATAGATGAGGAAACAAGAGAGGATTTAAAAAGAAATTTGAAAAGTAATAGTAAATATGATGATAAAATTCTTGAAAAAAAGGTAATAGAAGATGATGAAATAATAACTTTAGAAGAGAGTGAAAAGAGGTTAATTTCTAAAGCCTTAAGAATTTATGGATCTGATACTACTGGAAAAAATATATGTGCTGAGAAATTAGGAATAGGAATAGCAACTTTATATAGAAAAATAGAGAAATATAAATTATAATTTTCTCAAAGTGATAAAAAAAATTATCATAAAAATATCAATAAAATTAATAGAGCAAAAATAAAAAATAAAAAAATGTTTAAAAATAAAAAATAAAAAAATATATTGTTCAGATATTTTTTTTAAAAAAATAATTGCACTAAATATGCACTAATAATGAGAAAAAATTACCTTAATTAAACAAGGTAATTTTTTTTATTTTTTGGCACATAAATTGCTTATATAATCTACTAAAGATATTTTATCAGGAGGGATAATTTTGATATTAAAAAATGGAAGAGTGATAACTCAAGATAAAGATAGACCATACATAGAAGATGGAGCAGTAGTAATAGAGGGAAATAAAATAATAGCTGTAGATACTACAGAAAATATTCTAGCAAAGTACAAAGAGGAAGATATTATTGATGTAGATGGAAAAGTAATAATGCCAGGATTTATCAATACTCATCACCATATTTATAGTGCTTTTGCTAGAGGAATGGCATCATCAGGGAAGCCAAATGAAAACTTTTTAGAAATACTTGAAAATTTATGGTGGAAGATTGATAAAAAATTAAGTTTAGAAGATCTTAAGTATAGTGCTTATACAACATATATAGATTGTATAAAAAAAGGAGTAACAACAGTATTTGATCATAATGCTAGTCCATTTGCAGTAACAGGTAGCTTAGATTCAATAGCAGATGCAGCGAAAGATTTAGGACTTAGAACTTGCCTTTGCTATGAAGTATCAGATAGAGATGGAGAAAAAATTGCTCAAGAAGGAATAGATGAAAATATAAACTTTATAAAGAAATATAATACAGATGAGCAAAACATGATAAAAGGAATGTTTGGATTACATGCTTCATTTACTTTATCAGATGAAACATTAAGAAAATGTGATGAAGAGTTAAAAGGATTAAATGCTGGATATCATGTTCATGTTGCTGAAGGAATAGATGACTTAGAGCAATGCCTAGAAAAATATGGAAAAAGAGTTGTTGAAAGACTAAGAGATATGAATATCTTAGGAGATAAAACTATAGCTGTTCATTGTATCCATGTAACTGATGATGAGTTAAATATTTTAAGAGATACAAATACAATGGTAGTTCACAATCCAGAATCAAATATGGGAAATGCAGTAGGATGTCAACCATTCTTAGAACTACATCAAAAAGGGATAACAATAGGATTAGGAACAGATGGTTATACAAGTGATATGACAGAGTCAATGAAGGTGGCTAATATAATTCATAAACATGTAAAACAAAATCCTTCAGTAGCTTGGGGAGAAGTTCCTGTATCTATGTTTGAAAATAATAGAAAAATAGCTCAAAAATATTTTAGTGGAGATTTAGGAATATTAAGAGCTGGAGCTTTAGCAGATGTGATAGTAGTAGATTACGATCCACTTACTCCTATGAACGAAAATAATATTAATTCACATATTTTATTTGGATTTACAGGAAAAGATGTAGTTACAACTATTATAGATGGTAAAGTAATAATGCAAGATAGAAAACTTGTAGGAATAAATGAGAAAGAGATATTTAAAACATCAAGAGAAGTAGCAAAAAAATTATGGGATAGAATGTAAAAACTATAGATGAGGGAGAGGATATTTTTATGGATGCAACAACTAATAAAGTAGAAAAAGTAGACCAAATGTTACCTATAGGAGATTTAGTTCTTCTTGGGATCCAGCATATAGCTGCTATGTGTGCAGGAGCTATGGCTGTCCCAATAATATTAGGAAATATTTTAGGATTAGATTCTGTACAAATTAACCATTTAGTAAGTGCATCATTTATGATGGCAGGATTAGGAACTTTGATTCAAACACTAGGGATAAAAAACTTTATAGGATCAAGACTTCCTATGGTAGAAGGAGTAAGTTTTGCTGGAGTAGGAGCACTTTCAGCTATTGGATTAACTTATAGTTCAACAGATCCATTAACAGGATTACAAATTATGTTTGGAGCAACATTAGTATCAGGATTATTCTGTTTCTTAATGGCTCCAGTATTTGGAAAATTATTAAAGTTTTTCCCACCACTAGTATCAGGAACAGTAGTTACTTGTATGGGATTATCACTTATTCCAGTAGCCATTAGATGGGCAGGAGGAGTACCAGGAACTCCATCATTTGGAAATTTCCAAAATATTTCACTAGCTTTAATAACTTTAATAATAATAGTTGTTATTCAAAAGTTATCAAAAGGATTTTTAGGAAATATAGCAATCTTAATAGGAATAGTTTTAGGAACATTAATAGCAATATTTATGGGAGTAGCAGACTTCTCAAGTGTTGCAACAGCAGATTTTGTAAATATTAATACACCATTAAAATATGGTATAAAATTTGATATTACAGCAATACTATCATTATTCTTAGTTCAGTTAGTAATAATGACAGATGCTACAGGAAATCAATTAAATCTTTCAAATATTTGTGGTGTAGATGAAAAGGATGCTAAGAGATTAGCAGCAGGACTTAGAGGTCATGGACTTTCATCAATGTTAGCAGGAATTTTTAATACTTTCCCTCACTCACTATTTGGACAAAACGTAGGTATAGCTGCAATTACAGGTGTAGCAAGCCGTTTTGTAGGAACAGCAGCAGGAGTTATCTTATTACTTATAAGCTTCTTCCCAAAAGTAACAGCAGTATTTACTTCAATTCCATCTCCAGTATTAGGAGGAGCAGGAATAATAATGTTCGGTATAGTTGCTGCTAATGGAATAAAAAGATTAGGAGAAGTAAATTATGTTGGAAATAAAAATCTTATGATAGTAGCAACAAGTATTGGAGTAGCTTTAATTCCAATAGCAGTTCCAGAATTTTTCAAATTTTTCCCAGCTTGGGGAAAAATACTTTTCCAAAGTGCAGTTACACTTGGATGTTTAACAGTTTTAATACTAAATGTTGTGTTTAACGAACTTGGAAAAAAGAAATAAAATAAGTAAGTAAAATTAAAATAAAAGCTTTAAAGGATCAATGGAGGAAAAAAATGAGAGATATAATGGTACCTATGTCGTTTGACAAACTGATAAACCAATGCTTAACTGAGTATAGAACTAAAAAATCGTTATTTGATGTAAAAGCAATAGTAACTGCTGATACAGAAAAAAATATGGAATTTTGTGGAAGAGGATTAGAGAGTCCATTAGGAGTAGCAGCAGGACCTCATACTCAATTAGCTCAAAATATAGTTGCTTGTTATGCTGGTGGAGCTAGATTTATAGAGTTAAAAACTGTTCAAGTAATGTATGGAGAAGAGTTAGGAATTCAAAAACCTTGTATTCGTGCTAATGATGAGGGATATAACGTTGAATGGTCATCAGAATTACATGCTTTAGAAGCTATGAATGAATATATTAGAGCATGGTTTGCTACTAAGATAGTTGCAAAAGAGTTTGGATTAGGAAATCCAGATGCTTTCCAATTTAATATGAGTGTTGGATATAACTTAGAGGGAATAAAAACTCCAGCAGTAGATGGTTTCTTAAATGGATTAAATGATGCATCAACTACAAAAGTTTTCCAAGAGTGTAAGCAATATTTATTAGATAACTTACACCTATTTGAAAATGTAGATGCTGATTTTATCAATTCAATTCCAGCTCATGTATGTAATACTATAACATTATCAACTATGCATGGATGTCCAGCAGATGAGATAGAAAAAATTGCAGCTTACTTAATAGAAGAGAAAGGATTTAATACATTTATAAAATGTAACCCTACTCTATTAGGATATGATTATGTAAGAAAAATTATGGACGATATGGGATATGATTATCTATCAATAGATAAACATCAATTTGAAATAGATTTAAAATTTGATCAAGCTGTAAAAATGATAAATAATTTAATAGCTTTAGCAAAAACAAAAGGTGTAAAATTTGGAGTTAAGTTATGTAACACTATGCCAGTTGATATTAAGCATAAAGAGTTACCAGGAAATACAATGTATATGTCAGGAAAAAGCTTATATCCATTAGCAATATCTCTAGCTAAAATATTAGGAGAAGCTATTGGAGAGGGATTAGAAATCTCTTTCTCAGGTGGAGCAGATAAAAATAATATAGATGAGATATTTGAAGCAGGAATCTATCCTATAACTGTATGTACAACTCTATTACAACCTATGGGATATGAAAAATTAGCTAAACTATATGAGCAATTACATGCTATTGAATATCCAACTGCAAGAAAATTAAACCTTGCTAAGATAAATGAATTAGTAGAAAAAGTAAGAACTGATAAAAATTATTGTAAATCAGAGGCTCAAAGAAAGAAAACAGATGAGCATATAAGCTATGAAGGAGTATCTGAAAAAGATAACTTAAAATGTAAAGTACTTTGCCAAACTTGTATCAGAGTATGTCCTAACAGAGCAAATACATATATAGAAACATCAGAAGGAAAAATCTTACTTCATATAGATGATTCATGTAATGAGTGTGGAAACTGTCAATACTTATGTATTCAACCATGTTTACCATATAGAGATAGACTTACTTACTTCTCATTAAAACAAATGATGGAAGAAAGTGAAAATAAAGGACTTTCAATTCAAGGCGATAAATATCTAGTTCGTCTTGAGAAAGAAATTGTAGAGTGTACTTATGATGAGCTTTCAGATTTTATGAAGTCAGTTGTGGACTCAATTAAGAAAACACATTCATATTTAATTTAATTATTCTAAGGAGTAGATTAAGATGGAATTACTTTTAAAGAATGCAAATATTGTTACAGATAAAGAAACTTATATGAGTGATATCTATATAAAAGATGGGGTTATAGTTAATATAGATAAAAAAATTGAAATACCAGGAGTAAAAACTGTAGATATAGGGGGAAAATATCTAGTTCCTGGGGGGATAGATGTACATACTCATTTTGATATAGATGTTGGAATAGCAAGGTCAGCAGATAATTTTTATACTGGAACACTGGCAGCTGCTTGTGGAGGAACAACTACAATAGTAGACCATATGGGGTTTGGACCAAAAGGTTGTAACTTACACCATCAATTAAATCTATATCATGATTTAGCAAAAGATTCTGTAATAGATTATAGCTTTCATGGGGTAATTCAACATATAGATGAAGATATAATAAGTGAGATAGATGAGATGATAAAAGATGGAATTCCATCTTTTAAGGGATACATGACTTATGGATATAAATTATCTGATATGGAAATGTTAAAACTTTCAGAAAAATTAGGAAAAACAGGTGGACTACTTACAGTCCACCCTGAAAATAATGATATAGTGGAATTTTTAAGAGAAAAATTAGCAAATGAAGGAAAACTAGCTCCAATTTATCATGCTAAAAGCAGACCAGATAAATGTGAAGGAGAGGCAGTTAATAGAATGATAGATATTACTGCTCAAACTAATTGTCCACTTTATATAGTTCATCTTTCTTCAAATGAAGCATTGGAACATATAAAAAGAGCTAAAGATAGAGGGCAAAAGATTTATTCAGAAACTTGTCCTCAATATTTAGTATTAGATGAAGAGATGTACAATAGAGAAGATGGAGTAAAATTTATTTGTAGTCCACCTATAAGAGAAAAAAGTAATCAAGAAAAATTATGGGAAGGAATACAACAAGGATATATTCAAACTATTGCTACTGACCATTGTTCTTTTAATTATAAAATGAAGAAAGAGATGGGAGGAGAAGATTTCAGAAAATGTCCAAATGGACTTCCTGGAGTTGAAACAAGAATGCCTATTATGTTTTCTGAAGGAGTATCTAAGGGAAGAATATCAGTAAATAAATTTGTAGAGATAACAAGTACAAATCCAGCTAAGTTATTTGGTATGTATCCTAAAAAAGGGACTATTCAAGTAGGAGCAGATGCAGACCTAGTAGTAATAGATTCTAATTTAACTAAAAAGATAAGCGTTGTAGATTTACATGAAAATGTTGATTATACATCTTTTGAAGGAATAGAAGTAAAAGGATATCCTGTTATGACAATATCTAGAGGGGAGATAATTGTAGAGGATAACAAATTTGTAGGAGAAAAAGGAAGAGGAAGATTTATAAAAAGAGCTTCTTTTGAATATTAAGATTGGAGGATAAGATGGAAGATAAGTTCAGTTTTATAGTAAATGGAAAGACAATAGTTACAACTGAAGATGTAAACTTATTAGATTTTTTAAGAGATGATTTAGGATTAATATCTGTAAAAGATGGTTGTAAAGAGGGAGCTTGTGGAACTTGTACAATACTTGTAGATGGAAAAGCTATGAAATCTTGTATATTTACAACTAAAAAAGTAGCTGGAAAAGAGATTACAACAATTGAAGGATTTACTGAAAGAGAAAAAGAAGTATTTGCATATGCTTTCACAGAGTGTGGAGCTGTTCAATGTGGATTCTGTATTCCAGGAATGGTAGTAGCAGCTAAAGCTCTATTCTTAAGAACATTAGATCCAACTAGTGATGAAGTTAAAAAAGCATTAGTAGGAAATATTTGTAGATGTACTGGATATGTAAAAATTGAGCAAGCTATTATGTTAGCAGCTAAATTATTTAGAGAAAATACACCTGTTCCTCATAGAGAGTGTAAAGGATTAATCGGAACAAATGTTCATAGAGTAGATGCTGAGGCAAAAACTTTAGGAATAGCAAAATATGCTGAAGATTATACAGTAGAAGGAATGTATTATGGAAGTGCTGTAAGAAGTAAATATCCAAGAGCAAAAGTTCTATCTATTGACACATCAGAAGCTTTAAAATTAGAAGGAGTATTAGGAGTACTTACAGCTGATGATGTACCAGGAAAAAATAATATAGGACACTTAGAGTTTATTTCTGACTGGGATGGATTTATACCAGTAGGTGGAATAACTAGATATATTGGAGATGCTGTTGCATTAGTAGTAGCTAAAGATAAGAAAGCTCTAGCTGAAGCTAAAAAACTTGTAAAAGTTGAATACGAAGAGTTACCAGGATTATTTACTCCAGAAGAAGCAATGGCAGAAGGAGCTCCATTAATCCACAGTAAACCAAATAACATTTTAGTAAGAGAATTATTAAAAAGAGGAAATTCAGAAGAGGCTATAAAAAATTCTAAATATGTAGTAACTAATACTTACTATACTCCAGCAACTGAACACGCATACTTAGAGCCAGAGTGTGCATTGGCAATACCAACAGAAGATGGAGTACAACTATATACTGCAAGCCAATCAATATTCGATGAGCAAAGAGAAGTTTCAAGATTCTTAGGAATAGAAAAAGAAAAAGTTAGAGTAATTGCTGCTTATGTAGGTGGAGGTTTTGGTGGTAAAGAAGATATGACTGTTCAACACCATGCAGGACTTGCTGCTTATATATTCAAAAAACCAGTTCAAGTACTATTAACAAGACAAGAAAGTATTAATATAAGTACAAAAAGACATGCTATGAAAATAGAGATGACAACAGCTTGTGATGAAAATGGAAAACTTACAGCTATGAAAGCTAAGTTAATTTCTGATACAGGAGCTTATGCATCATTAGGAGGACCAGTATTACAAAGAGCATGTACACATGCAGCTGGACCATATAACTATCAAAATATAGATATTAAAGGAATAGCAGTTTATACAAATAATCCACCTGCTGGAGCATTTAGAGGATTTGGAGTTACTCAATCAGCTTTTGCAATTGAATCAAATATAAACCAATTAGCTGAGATGGTAGGAATTACTCCATGGGAAATGAGATATAGAAATGCTATTAGACCTGGACAAGTATTACCAAATGGACAAATTGCTGATGAAGGAACAGCATTAGTAGAAACATTAGAAGCAGTAAAAGATGTATATGATAATAACAAAATAGTAGGAATAGCTTGTGCTATGAAAAACGCTGGTATAGGAGTTGGATTACCAGATATAGGAAGATGTAGAATAACAATAGTTGATGGAGAGATAAGAGTAAGAACATCAGCTGCATGTATAGGTCAAGGAATTGCTACTGTATGTAAACAAATGGTTTGTGAAACAATTGGAGTAGATCCTAAATTAGTAGTAGTAGAAGGACCAGATACTCATGTAACTCCTAACTCAGGAACTACAACAGCATCTAGACAAACTGTATTTACAGGGGAAGCAACAAGACAAGCAGCATTAGCTCTTAAGAAAGAGTTAGAAACAAAAACTTTAGCTGAATTAGAAGGTTGGGACCACTATGCAGAATATTCTGGAATAACAGATAAGATGGGATGCGACAAACCAAATCCTGTAAGCCACGTAGCTTATGGATATGCAACTCAAGTAGTTGTATTAGATGAAGCTGGAAAAGTTACAAAAGTAGCAGCAGCTCATGATGTAGGAAAAGCTATTAACCCAAGAGCACTAGAAGGACAAATTGAAGGTGGAGTTGTAATGGGATTAGGATTTGCTTTAACTGAGGTTATGCCAATAGTTAAAGGAGTTCCTCAAGTCAAGTTTGGAACTTTAGGACTATTCAGAGCAACTAATGTACCTGAAATAGAAACTACAATAGTAGAGAAAAATAAAGCAGAATTAGCATATGGAGCAAAAGGAGTAGGAGAGATTACTGTTATTCCTACAGCACCAGCAGTTCAAAATGCTTACTATAAATATGATGGAGTATTTAGAACTTCATTACCTTTAGAAAAAACAGCATATAAAAAATAATTTGAGGAGTGATATAGATGAAAAAAGTAATTCACACAGAAAAAGCACCAGCAGCTTTAGGACCATATTCACAAGCTATAGAGGCTAATGGAATGTTATTTGTATCAGGACAAATTCCATTTGTTCCAGAAACAATGACATTAGTATCTGATGATGTAAAAGCTCAAACAAGACAATCATTAGAAAACGTAAAAGCAATAGTAGAAGCAGCTGGATATTCAATGAAAGATGTTGTAAAAGCAGGAGTATTTATTAAAGATATGAATGATTTCGCAGCAATCAATGAAGTATACAATGAGTATCTTGGAGAAGTAAAACCAGCAAGAGCTTGTGTAGAAGTAGCAAGACTTCCAAAAGATGTAAAAGTTGAAATAGAAGTTATCGCTGTTAAATAGTTAAACTCAGATAAAAAGCTGAAGGGAATTTTCTCTTCAGCTTTTTATTTATATTTACTTATATTAAAAACGATAATATAAATTAGTAGATAATATTGAGTCTGCTTTTTTGAACTCGTCAAATCTTATATCTAAATTAATTCCAACTCCAAAGTTTTCTGAGAAACTTTTTTCAATACCTGTTCCAATCCAAGTTGTGTTTTTAATTTGATTTATTCCTTTAAAAGTATGTTCAGTAGAACTATTGTTAAATTTTCCTTTAAAACTTAAATCTCTATTTCCAATATTGATTTGTTGATTGATATGTGAAGTAAATTTTAAATTTTCATTAATTTTATAATCACTACGTAATCCTAAGATAATATTTTGTTGTATATATGTTTTATTTTTAGCAGTAATCCCCCAACTAACATTATTTTCATCAAATCCTTTTCTATCTAAAATATCTAATGAGAAACCAGCATATGGGGTAATATATTTGAAGTCTTTTCCAAGTTCTAAATATGTAGAATACATAATATCGTTATGCTTTATCTTTCCATTTTGTAAACTTCCATCTTGAGCTAGAAGAGAACGATTTACTTCAGTATCAAAATTTGTTATTCCTATACGAGATAAGATATAATTATTATTTTCAAGATATTTTTTACCATAAAGAGATAGACCAACAGAGTCACTTTTATATTTTCCAGCAAATTTATTAAAGTCTGCACTACCATTAGAATAAGATATTGCAACTCCCACTTGATTGTTACCAAGTCTTCTATCAATACCAAAATGTCCACCATTAATTTTAGTATCAGCTGAAGCATAACCCTCTTTTTTTAGTTTCCCATTAGCCCCTTGGAAAGAAGCCCAACCTTGCCAATTAAAATCACTTTCATAAAAATCTTTTAATGTAGCTAAATGGTTTGAAATACCAGTATTAATATTTTGAGATTGTATAAAGTTTAGAGCTTGAGCAGATGCATAAATCTCTCCTGAAATAATTTCAGTGCTTGTTTTAAAAGTATCATTAGACATTGTTAATATTGTATTACCAAGTTCTTTCTCATTAGGAGTAAGAGTCCCTTTTTGATATTTTTCATCTAATTCTTTTAAGACAGTCTCTATTTTTTCAGCTGTATTTTTTGAACTTTCTCCAGCTTCTCCAAGATAAGCAATAGCATTTTCTCTTGATACAGTAGCAACTAATTTATTTTGAGTTTTTTCTAAAGAGATATTCCTCATTCCATTGATATTTATGTCTTCTATATCTCCAGTTATATTTTTAGCTTCTAAAATTTCTATATTTTCCTTGTTAGATGAAATGTAATTATTAGCTTCTAAATTAAGTATTAAATTATTAACATTAGCTTTATTTAAGATAGTTAATTTAGAACCTTGTGGAATAGTTAGAGTACCTCCATTATTATTATACTCTCCTAAAAAAGCTCTAGTTCCAGTTAATTTTAAATTTCCTTCATTTGTAACAGAAGAAAATTTCTCTTCTCCATCATCATATTTTATATATCCAACAACTGAATCATTATGTAAAACTAGAGTTCCCTTATCTTTGATATCTATTCCCGAAATATGTTTTTTATATATTTCAAGAGTACCTTCTTCTATTTTTGATTTTTTCCAAAAGTTATTATCGCCAGTTAGGACTAAAGTTCCTTCTCCTTTCTTTTTAACTCCAGAATCTCCATGAATATTATTTTCAAAATAGCTAATTGTATTTTTAGGAATATTAGCATTAAAATAATAATTCCAATCATTTGTATCTAAATTTTTAGGAGAAGCTCTTAATAATGTTTCTAAAAAAGCACCTGGTCCTTTTAATGCTCTTTCTGTATTTAAAACTCCCCAACCATTTTTATAATCAGCTTGAGTTTTTTCAAATCTTTTATTTTCTTCAATGCCATTTCCTACTCCAACTTTATTAGTTGTTGTGAAAAGCGTCATTCTAACATCATTATTAGTCATCCAAGGAAATTTTGTTGCTACTTGTATAGCAGCATTTGAGACTCTAGGAGCAGCGAAAGAGGAACCATACTTACTTCCTACATTTCCATCAGCAGATATACTCCAATTTTTTGCAACACCTGCATAAGCTAAGTGCTGAGGGTAATAGTTTGAATTATTATTATTTCCATCAACCCCCACTACTGATATCCAACCTTTTTCAATATTGCTTTTAATCATAGGAGCAGCAGCTTGGAGTCCAGCATTAGAAAGAGTTTGATTTCTTAAGTCAAGATTTCCATTTGACCAAATAAATAATGCATTATCAGTATTGATAGCTTCTTCATAGAAAGTTAAGCTTTCCTTTCCAGAATTATATATATCTTCGATATTACCTGTAGTTTTTAAACTAATAGCTTTTAAAAGCTCTTCACGAAATCTTTTTTTATCAGCATATATTTCTCTTTCATCTTTTGCTGTCAGAGTAGAACCCCAAGATTGATTGAAGATTTTTACTTTTTTATTATTTTCACTATCTCCTTTTTTCATTTCTGTTAAAATTTTTTTATAGTCATCTAGGGAGAATTTTATTATATCTTGATTTCCATATTTAGAGCTTAGACTTGCAGCTACTATTTTTGGAGATATTCCATTAAGTAAGGTATCTAAAACTAACTCTCCGTGGTCAGTATAATTATTCTCATTTTTTTCTAATATAGTAATTTTATCTCCATATTTTTTTTCTAATTCATTACGATGAGTTAAAAAATTACTATCTAATATTCCTACTATTAGATTTTCACCCTTAGTATCAACTTGTGGAATTGTAGGTTTTGAGAAAACTAAAAGGTTAGGAAGTACTCCAGTAATAATTTGTTGATAATTATTGGTTAATTTAGGTTTTTCAATTTCATCTATTTTAGGATTTTCAATGGCAGGAGTATAAATTTCAGGATTTTTAGAAATTATTTTAGTAGGGGTTATACTTCTAGGAGCATTACTACCTCCACCTCCACTACCACAACTTGTTATCAAAAGAACTAAACATACTTGAAAAATTGGATTTTTAATATAATCATATTTTCTTTTCACTTTACTACCTCGTTTGCTAAAAATTTTATTTTATTCAAAAGTATTATATAATAAAAAAATTTTTTTTGTTTTTTTATGCTTGAAATTTTAAATTTTATACATAAAAAGTTGTTTTTTAAACTTTTATAAAAAAACTTGATTAATTTTAATATATAAACTAAAATTTATAAAAGAATTAAGAGTGATAAAATTATAAGGAGTTGGTAGATTGTGAGTAGTTATAAAAAAATAGGGATAATACTTTTTTTTACACTTATATTCTCGATAATATGTCTAGAAGTTTCAAAAGAGAAAAAAGATTTTATATATGTAATACCTAATATAAAAAATGTTGAAATATTGAATCCAAACTTTGGAAGTTATAAATTAGAAAGTATGAGTTCAAATATTAATAAAGATGAGATAAAACAACTTAATATTTTAAATGGGAGTATATTTTATAATGTACCTAATGGAGATTATAAAATTATAGGTGAATATTTTCAGGATAGAGATGAAGTAACTATAAAAAAAGAAAAAGATTGGGAAAAGATTCATCTTAATTTAGAAGGTGTAAACTTTACAAGTATAGAGGAAAAGTTTTTGATATTTCTAACAATATTATTAATAACTTTTAATGGTTATCTTTATTGTAATATTTATAAAAAATTACCTAAAAAAAGTATTTTAAATTACTCTTTTTTTCTTTTAACTTTAAAAATTATTTTGAGTTTAAGATTATTTCCTACCAATAATTTTATAATTTTATTAGATTTTATAATAACGAGAGTAATTTTTTATATGTTAATATTTTATTTCATTCAAAATATATTTCCTAAAAAAATGAAAAAAATAAGAATATTAACTTATACTATATTGGGAATAATTTACTTCTATAATGTAGTAATAGCTTTAATAATTTATTCTCCACAATTTTTAATTTATTTAATAGACGAACACAAAGAGTTTTTAAGAGTTCTATCTTTTTTAAGAAAAAATATAGACTTAAGTAGAGTTTTATTTTTGTTATTAATTATGATATTTTTTAATAATAGAAAAAAGATAAAGAAAGAAAATATATTTAGTTGGGGAATTATTTGGATTTCCTTTTTTCTTTTAGAGTTTTTTAGAGAGTTTTTTCCAGTTGCAGAAAACTTAACTTATTTTATTGATTTAATGGAATTATTTTCACTCTATTGGTTTTTTATATTTTATACTTTTAAGATATATAGTAGAAATGTTTTAAGAGTAATACTATATTCTATGACAATTACTTTAAGCTATGTATCTCTTTTTTATTTTAAAAATATATCAGAATCAGCTATAATTTTGGGAACTGTTATTTTATTAGATTTTTATGCTCTTACAATCAATAAAATTATGTATGTAGAAACTCCTAAGATAGAACATATTTATAATAGATTATGTATTATAAATAATATAGAGGAATTTGAAAGAATTTTAGCAAATGAAATTAATAAAGAACTTTATTTAGATGAGGTTAGAGTAAAAATATTAATTCATAAAAAAGAAATTTTAAATTATGTAGAAGAAAATTTAGAAGATAGTAATATATTACCAAAAGAAATATTAAAATTAAAAAGATATGATTATGCTTATAAAATAGGTTTTGATAAAAATAAGGAGATTGCTCTTGTTTTTATTAAGGAAAATGAAAATTCTTTATCTTTAGCAGAGCAGAATTTTTTATCTGAATTATTTATTAAAAGTGCAAATCTAATAAATAAATTGAGAATAGAATATCTTTATAGGGAGGTAAAATAGATGAAAATTTGAAGACCCTTTTTGATGAAATTTCCTCTTTAGAATATTTAGATATAGAAGTAGATGAATGTAAGTTAGATGATATTGATATAATTATAATTGATACAAGGAAAGAAAAATTAAATGAATATTTAACTAAATATAAGCAAAAGGGAATTTTGATAATAGCTCTAGTAGAAGAAGAGGATATATATAAAATGAGAGAGTTATTTTTAAGTGGATTAATAGATGATTGTATAGTGAGAAAAGATATTTTTAGGGTAGAAGAGAGTATTGCTAAATTTTTATCTCAAGGGAAAAAATATGATATTTTTTATCTTTCAGATACATTTAAAAAGGGAGTGTATAAATTTTCAGAAGTAAACTATATAACTTATTCAAGTGTTAATAGAAGAGTTGAATTTCATTTGATTAATTCTGAAATTTTTGATGTGAAAAAAAGTTTTTCTGAGATAGAAGAAAGAATAAAGAATGTAAATAATTTTTATAAATTAGATAGAAGTACAATAATTAATCTCAATCTAATTCAAATTTTAGATTTTAAAGAGGAACAGATAATATTTAAGAATAAAGAGTATATTTATACAAGTAAAATAAAATTAAAAGAGTTAGAAAATAATTATTTAAAGGATAAAAAATGGAACTTTTTAATATTTTAAACTAGATTAAAATATTTAGGTAAATAGAATAAAATTGATAAATGTGGTATAATATAAAAAAATATAGTTTAAGGAGTAAAAATGGCAACAAAAAGTTTAGAAAGACTTATAGATGAATTTAATAAATTACCAGGAATAGGAAGAAAAAGTGCTGCTAGACTTGCTTTTCATGTATTAGAGATGAGAGAGGAACAGGTGGAAAGTTTTATAGAAGCACTTCGTGAAGCTAAAGAGGTAATTAAAAGATGCCCTAAGTGTGGAGATTTTTGTGAAAATGATCTATGTGATATCTGTAGTAATGAACTGAGAGATAGTCATACTATATGCGTAGTAGAGGATAGTAGAGATGTTATATCTTTTGAAAAAATGGGAAAATATAAGGGAATGTATCATATATTAGGTGGAAAAATTGCCCCACTTAATGGAATTACTCCTGATAAATTAAATATAAAATCTCTTTTAGAGAGGGTAACAGTAGATGAGGTAGAAGAGGTAATCTTAGCTCTTAATCCAGATTTAGAGGGGGAAACAACAGCTTTATATCTAACGAAATTATTAAAGCCTTTTGGTATAAAGGTAACTAAGATAGCAAGTGGAATTCCAATGGGAGGAAATATAGAGTTTGCTGATAGTGCAACTATCTCTAGAGCTTTAGAGGGAAGACAAGAGGTATAATGACACATACTAGACATATAAAAATAGTAAAATAAAAAAAAGGAGATATTATGATAGAAACACCTAGAGGAAATAGAGTACATATAGCAATTTATGGTAGGACTAATGCTGGAAAATCTAGTCTTATAAATAAAATAACAAATCAAAGTATATCTCTTGTATCAGAAACAAGAGGAACTACAACTGACCCAGTATATAAAGCTATGGAACTTTTACCAATAGGTCCAGTAGTATTTATAGATACAGCTGGAATAGATGATACTACTGAGTTAGGAGAGTTGAGAGTAAAAAAGACAAAAGAGATTTTAAATAAGATGGATATAGCTCTTCTTTTAATTTCAACAGAGGTAGTTTTAGAAAATCAAGAGTTAAATTATGAAAAAGAGTGGATAAGAGAGATAAAAAAAAGAGAGAAACCCTTTATAGTAATTTTAAATAAGGTGGATTTAGTTTCAGTAGAAAAACTTCAAGAGATAGAAGAAAAAGTAAAAAGAGAGTTAGGATGTGAAATAAGTAAAGTTACTACTTCAAGAGAGGAGAGTATACAGACAATAAAAAATAAAATTATAGAGTATGCTCCAAAGATTGTAGTAGAGGAAAAACTTATAGGAGATAAGATAAAGATAGGAGATAAAATTTTATTAGTAGCTCCCCAAGATATACAAGCTCCTAAAGGAAGACTTATATTACCACAGGTTCAAGTGATAAGAGATATATTAGATAATGGTGGAATTCCTACTGTTGTAACTTTAGATAATCTAAAAGAGGGACTAGCTATTTTTCAAGGGAAACCAGATTTAGTAATTACAGATTCTCAAGTATTTAAGACAGTAGATGAAACATTAAATAGAGAAGTACCCCTTACATCTTTCTCTATAATTATGGCAAGAGCTAAGGGAGATTTAGAGACTCTATATAGAGGAGCTAAGAGAATAAATAGTTTAAAAGAGGGAGATAAGGTTTTAATAGCTGAAGCTTGTACTCATCATCAGCTAAAGGGAGATATAGCTAGGGAAAAACTTCCAATGCTATTACAGAAAAAAGCTGGTAGATTAGAGATAGATAATTGTTCAGGTAAAGATTTTCCAGAGGATATTTCTAAATATAGTTTGGTAATACATTGTGGTTCTTGTATGTTAAATAGAGCAGAAACTATAAGTAGATTGGGAGAATGTTCAAATAAAGAGATTCCAATTACAAATTTTGGAATGGCAATAGCTGAGATAAATGGAATATTAGATAGAGTAATGGAGATTTTTAAGGAGGGATAATTATGAAAAAGTTTATAATTATGTCAATGTTAATAGTGGGAAGCATTGCCCAAGCTAGCTGGTGGGGAGAATTAAGTGGTGGAACAAGAGCTGCTATAATTGGTGGTTCAGCACTGATATTAAATAATTCTTATCAAAATAGTGAGATAAAACATCAAAGAGATTTAGATAAGTTAGATACTCAAATAAGAAGGGATTATGAAAAACAAGCAGTAGCTGAAAATGCCCATAGAAAATATAGCGGTTCAGGAGTACCAGCTAGATTAAAATATCCTACTGCCAATAATTATAGTGGACAAGGATATGAGGCAGAGATGAGAAGAAGTGCTCCACAACAAGGAAAAATTATATTTTCAGATGGAAAAACTCAGATAATAGAGTTAGCAGATGGAACAAGAATTACTTTAAATCAATAAGCAAAAATAAAAATATTGTAACTCAAAAAATTATAATAAATTAAAATAAATCAAGAATGGCAAGAAAGTCATTCTTGATTTTTTATATTTCTAGTAAATTTTTTAAATTGAAATCTGGGCAGAGAAAGAGTAAAGAAAAAGGAAAAACAAATTGCAATTTACACTAAAAAGATCTATAATAAAGTATAAAGAATCTTAAATTGAGGTGGTAAGATGAAAAAAATTATTATTATTGGTGGAGTAGCTGCTGGAATGAGTGCAGCAGCAAAGGCAAAAAGATTAAATCCTGAATTAGAAATAGTAGTATATGAGAAAACAGATATAGTTTCATGGGGAGCTTGTGGGTTACCTTATTATGTGGGAGATTTTTATCAAGATGCTAATATAATGATAGCTAGAGAGCCTGAGCAATTTGCAAAGGATGGAATAGTTGTTAAAAGTTTGCATGAAGTAATAGATATAGATATAACTAAGAAAGAAGTTTTAGTTTTAAATAAAAAAACAGGAGAAAAATTTTATGATAGTTATGATGAAGTGATAGTAACAACTGGAGCATCTGCTATTAGACCCAATATAAAGAATATAGATTCTGAGAATATCTTTAATTTAAAGGATTTTAGAGATGGAATAGAATTGAAAAAAGCTATGTTAAAAGAGGAGAATAAAAAAGTAATTATTATAGGAGCTGGGTATATAGGTCTAGAAGCTGGAGAAGCAGCTAGACATTTAAATAAAGAAGTAAAGATAATTCAATTATCTTCAAGAGTACTGCCAGGAAGCTTTGATAAAGAGATTACAGATTTAATGGAAGAGGAATTAAATAATACAGAAAATCTTGATTTACATTTAGAAGAGAGTGTAGAAGAATTTATAGCTAAAGATGGAAAGGTTGTTGGAGTTAAGACAAATAAAGGAGAATACCCAGCTGATATTGTTATAGTAGCAATAGGAGTAAAGCCAAATACAGAATTTTTAAAAGATAAAGGTTTTAATATGCTTAGAAACGGAGCTCTTATAATAGATAGCAAAGGTAGAACCAATGTAGAGGGAGTATATGCAGCTGGAGATTGTGCTAGTGTTTATCATAAGGTAAGAAAGGAAAATGTATATATTCCACTAGCAACTACTTCTAATAAAATAGGAAGAGTAGTTGGGGAGCATCTTGCTGGAGTTGAGATAGAATTTGCTGGAACACTTGGATCAGCAGCAATTAAAGTAATGAATTTAGAAGCTGGAAGAACAGGAATTACAGAGGAAGAAGCTAAAGAGTTGAATATACCTTATGGAAGTGTATTTATAGAAGATGCTAATCAAACAGGATATTACCCTGGACAGGAAGATTTGTTTGCTAAGTTAATTTTCCATAAAGAAACAAGAGAAGTTTTAGGAGGACAGTTAATTGGTAAGAAAGGAGCAGTATTAAGAGTAGATGTATTAGCAGCTGCTATTGATAAACATATGACAATAGATGAATTAGGAATGTTAGATTTATGTTATGCTCCACCTTTTGCACTTACATGGGATACACTTAATACCCTTGGAAATGTGGCAAAATCAAAATTAAAGTAAAAACTTATCTAGGTAAATATAAATTTAAGAATAACGAAGATTGAGAAGAATAAATAGAGCAAGTCAGCGAAGGTAAACGCTAAAAAACACAACTGTTTGAGACGAAGTCGAGTTTTGTGTTTTTAGTTAACCGAGCCGTACTTGCTCTTTATTCTTTGAACGAAAGTTATTCTTAAATCTCTACTCAATTAAAGTTTTTATTTTTTTTCTCCAATTTTTATCATAATGACTGAAAAAATTATCATTAGTAAGCTTACTACATGAGGAGCTCTAAATCCTAAAAGCATTAAATCCTCAGCTCTAAAAAAACTAACAAATATTCTAATAATACTATATATTATGATATAGTTCCACCATAGATATCCAGGAGCTTTATTCTCTTTTTTTCTCAGATAGAAAAAAATGAATAAAAAACCTATAAAGTTTAAAATTAATTCGTAAAGCATAGCTGGATGTACAGGTATATTAGGAAACTCTTCCCCTGCCGGAGAAGTATTTGGAAAAACTAACCCCCATGGAACAAGAGCTTTATATTTTAATTTTTCAAAAATATCAAGAGAAGTATAGTAATTATACCAATCATAGAAACTTGGTTTTAATGAAAAAATAACTTTCCAAGGAGTGAAAACAGGAACACCATGAATCTCTCCGTTCATGAAATTTCCAAATCTTCCAAGAGCTTGTCCTAAAAGTAAGGGAGCAGCAGCAAAATCTCCAAGTGTCAACGGATTAAGTTTTTTAATGTATCCGTAGATAAATGTTCCAATAATTCCACCAATAATTCCGCCATGAATAGCCATTCCTCCATGCCAAGTAGCTAAAATTTCAGCTGGATATTTAGAGTAGTAACTCCAATTAAAAAAAACATAGTATAGACGTCCTCCTAAAAGTCCAGAAAGCATAGCAACAAAAGCATAGTTTTCTATTATTTTACTATCGTATCCTCTCTCTTTTGCCATAAACTTTGCTATTTCTATTCCTAAAAAGAAAGATATTGCATACATCAAACCATAAAACCTTATTTCAAAACTACCAATAGAAAAAAGTACTGGGTGCATAGTATACCTCCAAGGTCGTATTTATGTATTGCTATAAAGCAACTTATATAATTATAGCATAAATACAACAGAATTAAAAAAAGAATTTTAAAATTTAAAAAAAATTAATAAAAAAATTGAAAAAATTTGATAATTCTATTATAATATATAAAGAAGTGTTAAATTAAATTTAATTTTTTTGAAGAAGTATTTTAGAAAGAAAGTATTAAGGAAATGTTAAGATAAATAAAAAAGTAAATAAGTATAGGAGGAAAAAATGTATTTTTGTACAGAGATTGCAAATGGTGTAACTTGGATAGGTGTTAATGACAGAAAAACAGAAAGATTTGAAAACTACATACCATTACCTTATGGAGTAACTTACAATTCATATTTTATTGATGATGAGAAAACTTGTGTAATTGATGCTGTAGAATTAGGAAGTGCTTCTACATTTTTAGATAAGATAGTAGAGTGCTTAGATGGAAGAAAATTAGACTACATAGTAATAAACCATGTAGAGCCAGACCATTCAAGTGGATTAAAAGAAGTTATCAGAACATTCCCAACTGTAAAAATTGTAGGAAATGCTAAAACTTTAGGAATGTTACAAGCTTTTTCACCTGATTTTCCAGTTGAAAACTTTGTAACAATAAAAGAAGGAGATATTTTAGAATTAGGAAACCATAAATTAACTTTTGCTATGATACCAATGGTACATTGGCCAGAATCAATGGTAACTTATGATTTAACTGATAAAATATTATTTTCAAATGATGCTTTCGGAAGTTTTGGAGCATTAGATGGAGGAATATTTGATGACCAAGTAAATTTTGAGTTTTATCAAAGTGAAATGAGAAGATACTACTCTAATATAGTTGGAAAATATGGACCACAAGTATTAAATGCTATAAAAAAATTAGGTGGTTTAGAGATAAAATTCATATGTCCTTCTCACGGATTAATTTGGAGAAAAGATATTGCTAAAGTTGTATCATTATATGAAACTTGGGCAAAATTAGAGCCAGAAACAGAAGGAGTAGTAATAGTATACGGAAGTATGTATGGAAATACTGCTAAGATGGCTGAGATTATAGGAAGAAAATTAAATTGTTGTGGAATAAAAGAGGTAAAAATTTATGATGCTTCTAAAACAGATTTAAGCTTTATAATCAGTGAAATATGGAAGTATAAGGGATTAATTATAGGTTCTTGTGCACATAATAACTCTGTATATCCAAAAATTCAACCATTATTACATAAACTAGAAAATTATGGATTAAAAAATAGATATGTTGGAATATTTGGAAGCATGATGTGGAGTGGTGGAGGAGTAAGAGGAATCCAATGCTTTGCTGATGCATTAAAAGGTGTAGAAGTAGTTGGAGAAGCTGTAGAAGTAAAAGGAACTCCAAAAGCTGAAGATGTTACAAGATTAGAAGCTATTGCTGAAGAGATGGCAGCAAAATTAATAGCTGAAAGAATATAGTAAAAACAGCTCCTATAGCTTAGCTGGATAGAGCATCTGACTTCGGATCAGAGGGTCGAGAGTTCGAATCTTTCTGGGAGCGCCATGTTTAAGATTAAAAGAGCAGTTGCAATTTTAAAAATTTGCAGCTGCTCTTTTTTTATGTAAAAAAATAGAAAAGCTATGCCAATGTATGCCAACGTTAGTGGTAATAAAAAATAATTTGTGCTAACCTATAATTAAATTTAAAAAGTGGAGGGGATAGTATGGAGAAGCCAAATTATTTTGCAATAATGCCAGCAAGTGTGAGATATGATAAAAATTTAAAACCTATGGAGAAAATAATCTATTCAGAGATAACTGCCTTAGTTAATTCTAAGGGGTATTGCTATGCTACTAACTCTTACTTTGCAAATCTATATGAGGTACATAAAAAAACTGTGGCTCATTGGATAAGTAACCTTACAAACTTAGGATATTTGAAAGTAGAAATGATATTGAAGAAGGGAGGAAAAGAGGTAGAAGAGAGAAGAATCTATATATTGGAAAGAAGAGATAAGGTAGAAGGAGTAGATGATAAAAATATTGATAGAGATTTAGTAGAGAGAGAAGAAAAAAAGAGAGAAGAAAAAGAATTTTTTGAGGTGGAGAATGGAAAAGAGAAAAATAAAGAGAAAGTAGAAATAATTGAAGAAGAAATAGTAGAAAAAAAGACAGAGGAAGAGATTTTAGAAGGTGGGAATAAAAATATACCTAGGTACGAAATTGTTCCAAAAGGAATGAAAAAATGGGGAGGGTGGGAACAAAATGATAACCACCCCCACCATGAAAAAGTAACAGGGAATAATACAAGTAGAATAATAAAAGAGAATAATTATTATATATATAAATATAGGGGAGAGGAAAATCTTCCTGTTGTAAGAGAGATTTTGAAAAAATATAGTGAGCTAGGATTACCATCATATGAATATCCACCAGAGAAGAATCTAGTGATGAAAGCCTATGGAGAATTAGGAGCAAAGGGAGTATTTAAAGCTTTAGAGATAATGTCAAAATCTAATTTTGTTATGGAGAAGATGTG
>ENA-ORVB01000814-ORVB01000814.1-human-gut-metagenome-genome-assembly--contig:-NODE-814-length-23836-cov-5.84021_pt1 | contig 23836 bp, 21 predicted proteins | sample MGYA00242090_ERZ509231 | MGnify/ENA primary metagenome ERZ509231 (study PRJEB26280, sample SAMEA2338798) | human gut metagenome | biome: human gut; feature: human-associated habitat; material: faeces...
GCCAGTGTTTCGGGTAGTAACAATCAGAAAATCATATGGGGTTCTGAATAGTTACCAATAATTATTTTTTTGAAAATAATTTGATTAAGTAACAGGAGAATATCGAATGGCAGATATATGCGATTTTACGATTCTTGGTAAATGTTCGAAAATTGTGATCTCAATCATAAATATCAATAAATTTATTTAAAAAACGTGCGATGCTCCGAATAATCGCAAGCGGTTGCATTGATTTTAGCAAAGGTACGTCTAATCTAGTAATAAATGGATAGGGGGATGTTTTTTCTCTGTGCTTTACGATTTCAACATAGGGAAACAAATATTAAGGCGTAAACCCAAAATCCGAAAATCTGATTAATGCATTGTGATGAAAGACAAAATTATTTGTTTTTGAAATCGTTATCGCAAGCCGTCTGGTAAAAAAATATGACTGGATTTAAAAATCTGTCTGGAGCAACCAAGGGATATATCGTTTTGATATCTCTTGTGTTTCTTTCTTGGGCTATTTTCAAGGTTCTGACTCCCGATAATTTCGGTTCTCCTTCAAATCTTTTGAGCTATTTTCAGGCAAGTCTTATCACTACGGTCGGTGCGGTCGGATTTTATTTTGTGATGGATATGGGCTTGTTCGATTTTTCCATCGGCGCCAACATCATTTTGTCCGGCATTATCGGCTGTCAGTTGGCAACCGGCCTCGATTTGGGATATTTCGGACTTGTTGCAGGTTGCTTGGTAACTGGGGCATTGGTAGGTTTATGCAATGGATTCTTTTATGTAAAACTGCGTATACCTTCAATGATTGTTACTGCAGGTTTGGCTTTAATTTATGAGTCGCTGGCTAATTACATGGCAGGAGGAGTAGAACAGACTCTTCCCGCTAATCTACGCGGCTTCGGTTCTATGCCTGGCAACATTATTTTGGCAATTGCGACATTTGTGATTGCATACGTGATTTTGAATTACACAAGATTCGGTACTTACACATATGCCATCGGTTCAGATGAATTCGTAGCCAAGAATATGGGTATTAATGTTAATAAATATAAGATATTGGCATTTATCCTGTCTGGAGCGTTTTTTGGTGCTATGGCTATTTTGACCATAAGCTACGGTTCATCAATGGTTGCTGTAACCGGAATGGCTTCAATGTCGAGAAACTTTATTCCGACAATGGGTTGCTTCTTCGGTTTGGCATTCATGAAATACGGAATTCCGTTGCAGGCTATTATTCTTGGTGAATTCATCGTAAATATCATTTTCTTCGGATTCATTTCTTTAGGTGCGCCTACCGCAATTCAGGACGTTATTACCGGCTTGGCCTTGCTTGTCATTATTACTTTGACCACCAAAGTCACCAAGGGTGAAATTGTTAAGTAAGAGGTCCTTAAAATGAGCGAAATCAGATTACAAGTTGAGAACATTTCAAAGACCTTCGGAATTACCAAGGCATTAAAGAATGTTTCCTTCAACATTAACAAAGGTGAAGTCCATGCTCTGATTGGAGAAAATGGCTCCGGAAAGTCCACTCTAACCAATATGCTTTGTGGCATATACAAAATGGACCCTGGTTGTGGCAAATTTGTGCTGGACGGAGAGGAAATACATTCTAGAAATCAGGTTGATGCCAATAACCACGGCATATCAATCATAGTGCAGGAGCTTGGAACACTATCAGGGCTGACCGTGGCGGAAAACATTTTTTTGGGTCACGAGGAACGCTTCATTCATGCAGGAGTGTTCAGAAATACCGTAGCTATGAATGCCGAGGCAGACCGTCTGCTAAAAGAGTACGGATTTGATCGTATTAAAGCGGCGGATTTGGTAGACAATTACAATTTCGAGGATAGAAAACTCATTGAAATTGTTAAGGCTACTTATTTCAAACCCAAGATTGTAGTAATTGACGAAACTACCACGGCTTTGTCACAGGAAGGTCGTGAAGAGCTTTATAAGCATATGAGTAGGATCCGCAACGAGGGAGGCACTGTAATATTCATTTCACACGATCTGCCGGAGGTGCTAGATAAATCCGACACCATCACCGTTTTACGTGACGGAACCTATATTGATACTGTCAAGAGTAAAGATGTCACGGAAGAGGATATTAAGAAATTGATGGTCGGTCGAGAAATGACTGGAAATTATTACCGCGCCGATTACGGAGAAAAGGTTTCTGATGATGTCGTTTTATCGGTAAGGAATGTTTCGGTACCTGGGGTGATCCATGATGTCAGCTTTGATTTGCATCGCGGAGAGATCTTGGGCTTCGGCGGTTTGTCTGAATCAGGCATGCATGAAATCGGAAAGGCTATTTTCGGTGCCAGCTTTGATCGTGAAGGCAGGGTTACCTTAGCCGACGGCACGGAAATTAATGATATTCCGACGGCGATTAAACACTCTATAGCTTATACATCAAAAGATCGTGATAACGAATCAATCGTAATTAATCAGTCGATTCGAGACAATATTGCATTGCCTTCTCTAAATCACCTGACTCTAGGAAAAACCAAGTTTATCAGTTGGGCAAAAATTAAGGAATTTGCAATTAGATTTGCGAAGGAAATGTCGGTCAAAATGGTTAATACCGATCAATTTGTGTCCGAGCTTTCGGGAGGAAACAAGCAGAAGGTTGTATTAGCTCGTTGGATAGGAAAAGGCTCCGATCTCGTAGTGTTGGATTCCCCTACACGTGGTATCGACATTAAGGTAAAGCAGGATATTTACCAGTTAATGGACGAGATGAGAAAACAAGGCAAATCAATAATTATGATTTCCGAGGAACTCATGGAACTTATCGGTATGTGCGACCGCATCATCATCATGAAAGACGGCACCATAAACGGTGAAACTGTTCGTAGCAAAGATTTGAACGAACACAGCCTGATCTCGATGATGGTTTAAAGGAAGGAGAACGGATCATGTCTGAAGCTATAGCAGATATCAATAAAGAAACGCAGATGAAGAGACAGCGCACTTGGAGATTGGTTCGTGCTCTGTTACCTATCTTGGGACTTATCATAATGTTCGTGCTGTTCAATTTCCTGACTCACGGCAGAATGTTAAAGCATTTACCTTTGGCCATGTCGCAGGTTTATGTGACCATGATTGCGTCAATGGGAGTTTTTTTCATCATGTCGATGGGAGGATTGGACTTTTCCCAAGGATCTATTCTTGGGCTTTCTGCTATCGTCGTATGTGTGTTGTCGAAATACAGTATCCCTTTGGCCGTATTGGGTGGAATTTGTACCGGCGGTTGCATAGGTGCAATTAACGGATATTTCTATGTAAATCGAAAGATAAAATCCTTTATTGTTACCATTTGTACGATGTTTCTGTTCCGCGGGTTAATTAAGTTCCTTACAACCAATTCTCCTGTTGCAGGTTCGGCGGATCTTGTTCATATCGATTCCACTGCTTTTAAGGTTACTGTAACAACCATAGTTATGGTGATCGGTTTCATATGTTTTTCTTTTACCAGATTTGGAACTGATTTAAGAGCGATAGGAGCTGGAGAAAAGGCAGCTAAGTTTTCTGGAATTCGTACCGATCGTATGAAGTTTCTTGTTTATGTGCTTGCAGGATGTATAACTGGTTTTGCCGCATTTATAAGTGCTATTAAAGTTGGCTCTGTTACATCGTCAGGCGGAAATCAGCTTGAAACTCAAATTTTGATCGCTTTGGTTCTTGGAGGAATGCCCATATCCGGTGGCGCCATGGTTCGTTTTAGCAACTGTGTTGTCGGATCTTTGTTGTACGTTACATTGACCTCTGGTCTGACCATGATTGGCTTTACAACTCAGATGATGCAGCTGATACAGGGTGTCATTTTCTTGGTTTTCGTAGCAATTTTTGCAGACCGTGATTCTTTGACGGTTATTAAATAATTTATGTTATCCCCCTCGGAGGGGGATATTGTGAATGTTTCTGACTTTTCAAAAACGAAGGTTAAATACAGTATGGATAAGCTTTATTTTGTTGTCGGTTCCCAGGATCTCTACGGAGATGAGTGTTTGAAGCAGGTTGCATCTGATGCCGCTCGTATGACTTCATTTTTCAATGACAAGTTTAAGGATATTTGTGAAGTAGTTTTACTTCCTACAGTAGTTAATTCTGAAACATGCATTGCCGATTTGCGTAAAGTTAGTTGTGATGATGATTGCATAGGTGTAATGACGTGGATGCATACTTTTTCGCCTGCAAAGATGTGGATAAAAGGTTTGCAGGAGCTAAGAAAGCCTTTACTTCATATTCATACTCAAGCAAATGAAAAGCTTCCTTATGATTCCATTGACATGGATTTCATGAATCTAAACCAAGCGGCGCATGGTGACAGAGAATACGGGTTCATTTTGTCCCGTATGCGCATTGCTCATAAGGTTGTTGCCGGTTATTACGAGCACGAGGATGTTCTTGACGAGATCCGTAAATTCATTGACGTAGCCAGAGCTATTAACTTCTCTAAGCACTTAAAGGTTGCTTCTTTTGGAAATAACATGCGCGAAGTTGCTGTTACCGACGGCGATCGTGTAGAGTCCCAGATTCAATACGGCTGGGAGTGCAATTATTTTGCTCTAGGAGATCTTGTTGAGCTAATCAATAAGGTTAGCGATGACGAAATAGATGGCAAAATGAAGGAATATACTTCTAAGTACACAATGAAAACGGATCGCATCGATTCCGTCCGCGAGCAGGCTCGCTATGAGGTGGCTTTGGAGAAATTCCTAAAAGATAATGGAATCGGTGCCTTTGCAGATACCTTCCAGGATCTTTACGGCTTAAAGCAGTTGCCGGGGCTTGCTGCCCAGAATTTGATGGGAAAGGGTATAGGATTCGGTCCGGAGGGTGATTACAAAATTTCTGCTTTCTCAGCAGTGCTCATGGCTATGTCCAAGGGGCGAAAGGGTGTTACCGGTTTTATCGAAGATTACACTTATGATTTAACGCAGGGGCAAGAATTAGAGCTAGCGTCCCACATGCTTGAGGTACCAGTTAATTTTGCCGCTACAAAACCTGAAATCGATGTATTACCTTTAGGCATAGGCGGTAAAGAAGATCCCGCTCGTCTGATTTTCGACGGTGCTGAAGGTGACGGTATCCAGGTTACTATGGTTGATATGGGAGATCATTTCCGGATCATCTGTGCTGATATTGAACTTGTGAAGCAACCCAAGCCTATGCCTAAATTACCAGTAGCTAGAATCATGTACCGTCATAAGCCAAATTTCAGCATCGGAACTGCTGCATGGTGTTATGCAGGTGGCGCTCATCACAGCGTAGTATCAACGGCTTTGACTCGTGAGGATATTGCTTTATTTGCACATTTAACCGGTACAGAGCTTATCACCATCGGTGAGGATACTACTGAAGCCGATTTGTTGAAATTGGGGTATCGTCGCTAATTAAGTGAAGATTGCTTTCTTTTATTAAATATAGATCAGCGTGTTAAACATCGAATTATTTTCTGGTATTTAACACGCTGTTTTCTAGAAGTTTTGCAAAGTGTTTGTTAATAATAAGTAGACCATGTGGTGAATTGCAAAGGTGCATTAGCAGTCAGCAAGAAAAACCTTTTCAGGATTTTCCAGTAAACATGTATGGCTCAAATCCCCTCATAGATGATTTCCGAGTCCTACTGCAACTAGCAAAACCGAAAGGAGAGTACTCTAATAAAAGAATATTGGAACTTAAGCAAAGCTTTCGTCGGTTTTGATATGCTCTGTGACGTCTACAACATCCTTGATCATTCCAGGGAATGCCTGATTAAGTTGAGTTTTAATACCGTCCTGCAAAGTAACTGAGGCTAAGGAACATCCTAGGCATCCTCCCTCGAATCTGACCTGTACAATACCTTCGTCAGTGACGTCAACAAGCTCAACAGCTCCACCGTGACCTGCTAATGAGGGGCTTACAGTCGATTTGATAAACATATCAATTTGATCTTTTAAGGATGCGTTCTCGGGCAAGGAGCTTTTATTTAAGTTCGGAGCGTGGAAAGTAAGTAAGTCCTCGCCTTGATCATCTTTCCCTAATTCAATGACTGATTCATCTAGGTATTCGGAGACGGAACTGTCAATGACTATTTCAAAGCCCTTCATCTGAAAATGCTCGTCATTATTGGTAATGTATTCCTTAGGGCAATAAAGGATCCCGCACTGAACTCCTGGGGTTCCAACGTTGGTAGCGGTTAGTCGGATTGCAAGACCTTTCATATTTTGTTTATTGATGATGCTGAGGAAATACTCCTGAGCTTTGTCCGTTACAGTGATTTTGCTCATTTTTTACCCTTTATTGGATTGTTGTGCGAGACTAAGATGAAACCTATATATTATTTTTCAAAAGATTATAGCGCATGCTGTCATTTTCTTGGTTAAAGTCTGTAAAGAGTGTGGCTTTATAGAAGAAAATAGAGAAAAAGAAATAATATTATGTCACTTGTCTTACATACGAGAGTGAAAAATAATTACAAAGTCGTATAAATCTCAAAAAATCCTGTAAAATTGTGCTAGCAATTTTTTCAACCGGTGCGAATCGGTTTATTTTTGGAGAAAATAACCAATGAAGTCTTTTGACGATCTTCACTTAGCGAAGTATGGCATCTCTTCTGCTGCCAGCATCAAGTACAACCCTTCCTACGATCAGCTTTTTGCTGATGAGACTGCTGCAGGTCTCGAGGGTTATGACAAGGGCGTCGTCACCAACATGGGTGCCGTTGACGTCATGACCGGCGTTTATACCGGCCGTTCTCCTAAAGACAAGTTCATCGTTAAAGACGATACCTCCAAGGACAATTTCTGGTGGACCACTGAAGGCTTTAAGAATGATAATAAGCCTCTTTCCACTGAGTCTTGGAAGGTCCTCAAGGAACTTGCCGGCAAGGAATTGACCAACAAGAATCTGTATGTAGTTGACTGCTTCTGCGGTGCCAATGCCAATACTCGTATGTCCATCCGTTTCGTGATGGAAGTAGCATGGCAGGCTCACTTCGTGACCAACATGTTCATTCGTCCCACCGAAGAAGAACTCAAGAATTTTGAGCCTGACTTCGTTGTTCTGAATGCTGCCAAGGCAAAAGTTGAAAATTACAAGGAATTAGGTCTTAATTCTGAGACTGCCGTTGTATTCAACCTGACTGAGCGTATGCAGATCATCCTCAACACCTGGTACGGTGGAGAGATGAAGAAGGGTATGTTCTCCATGATGAACTACTACCTGCCTTTGAAGGGTATTGCAGCCATGCACTGCTCTGCCAATACCTCTAAGGACGGTAAAGAAACCGCTATTTTCTTCGGTTTGTCAGGAACCGGCAAGACCACCTTGTCAACCGATCCTAAGCGTCTGCTGATTGGTGATGACGAGCACGGCTGGGATGATGACGGCGTCTTCAATTTCGAAGGCGGTTGCTACGCTAAGGTTATCAACCTGTCACAGGAAAACGAGCCGGATATTTGGAATGCCATCAAGCGCGATGCTCTGCTTGAGAACGTTACCACTGATAAGGACGGCAACGTTGATTTCAATGATAAGTCCGTCACCGAGAACACCCGTGTTTCTTATCCTATTTTCCATATTAACAACATCGTTAAGCCTATTTCAAAGGGTCCCGCTGCTACTCGCGTAATCTTCCTGTCAGCAGACGCATTCGGTGTTCTTCCTCCTGTTTCCTTACTCAGCAAGGATCAGACCAAGTATTACTTCCTCTCCGGTTTCACCGCCAAGTTGGCTGGTACCGAGCGTGGTATTACTGAGCCTACTCCTACTTTCTCTCCTTGCTTCGGTGCAGCTTTCCTCTCACTGCCTCCTACTACCTATGCCGACGTGCTTGTTAAGCGTATGACCGATGCAGGCGCTAACGCTTACCTCGTCAACACCGGCTGGAACGGTACCGGCAAGCGCATTTCCATTAAGGATACTCGTGGCATCATTGACGCCATCCTCGATGGTTCCATTGACAAGGCTCCTACCAAGACCATTCCTATGTTCTCCTTCGTAGTTCCTACCGAGTTGCCTGGCGTTGATTCCGGCATTCTTGATCCTCGTGATACCTACAAGGATGCATCTGAGTGGCAGAAGAAGGCAGAAGATTTGGCTGCACGCTTCCAGAAGAACTTTGCTAAATTTGCAGAGTTCGACAAGGACGGCGTTTTGAAGGCTGCTGGCCCTCAGCTCTAATAGCCGTGAATAATTAGACCTGTGTAAAAAAACAGGACTAGAATTAGAACCCGAAGTGTCAAAGCTTCGGGTTCTTGTGTATTTAGGGGAAACAATATGAAACTGCCTTATGTTACTCGCGACGGTTATGATCAACTGCATAGGGAATTGGATTATCTTTGGAATGTTAAGCGTCCGGATGTAACCGCTAAGGTTTCGTGGGCTGCAAGTTTGGGTGATAGATCCGAAAATGCTGATTATCATTACAATAAGCGCCTTCTTGGGCAGATTGACAGAAGGATACGTTTCCTGCGTCACACCCTAAATGATTTGCAGGTAGTCGAATATAACCGTCAGCAGGAAGGGAAAGTTTTTTTCGGGGCTTATGTTGAGATTGAAGCTGATGAAGACGGTACCATAATGCAAATTAGAATTGTGGGGGGGGAGGAAATATTCGGAAGAACAAATTACATATCAATTGATTCTCCCATGGCTAAGGCTTTATTGGGAAAGTCCCAGGATGATGAAGCTGTGGTAAAGACTCCAAAAGGCGATCGTATTTGGTATGTGAACAAGATTGCATATAAATGTCCGGATTGGTTTACCGAGCAGAAAATCTTTGATACATATATGCAGGATGACAATTCAGAGGATACGTCTCAGCTACAGGAATTTTCTGAGGAAGAAGAAAAGGAAATCGAACAGGAGTACTTAAAAACTTTGGTCAGATGATTGTTAAATGCTGAAAAAAGAAATTTTCCTAAAGATACAATAAAGAAATTTAGACCATTTCATCAAAAATTGTTCCCAACTGAGCTACACGGGCGGACGCATTGTATCTTTGCGTTACGGTTGTTAGTCTGATCTGATCGTCCTGTGTTAGCTTATTTTTTAATGAAGAAGAGAATTTAGCGTACATATTGTTAATTATTCCTTCTCGCTGTACGTTTCCCCCGAGAGAAGTCTTTGATGGTGATGATTGGGCAGTGGGTATAAAGGTATTGGAGAGTATTTTTATGGGGCCGTTGCTTATGGTCGGTTGCAGAGAGCTTGTCGGTGCAATTGTCCCGCGGCCCTTTACCTCTTTGGGATTTTTCTTGTCTTTCTTTTGTTCTTCTTTTTCGCGATTTTTTTCTTGATCGGTAGCATTACGAATTAAGCTTTGTGATTGTGCATACAGAGAGGAATTGGTCCCCGAGGTACTTTCACTTCCTGCACGTCCTTCCTTTGACGATTCTTGAGAGTTTTTAGGTTGAGGGATGGCCTCTCGAGACAAGCTGTCCTTACGAGCTTCTTCCGTTCCCTGAGTAAAAGTCGGAGGTGCAATTGCTACGGTTAAGTTGGCAATTTCCATAAGTATCTCCGCTGAATTATCCGATCCTACCTGAAGTTTACTTGCAAAATGCGAGAAAAGCGAAGTAAATACTATAATTTTCTGCTCTATGTGATGAATTTAAGTATGTAGGCAGTAAGAGCTGTCAGTTGGTTGTATCTGTATTTTAAAATATAAGTTCAGACCTTCCCTTCGACAGATAATAGATTGTTTTTCAGCAAAAAAACGTTGATGATTTCTTTGAATATTTCAGGGTGGGTTATAAAAGGCAGGTGTGATGCTCCGTCAATGATTATGCCCTTTTTATCGAGTTTTTCTATATTTTCAAGCTGTTCCTTAGGAACAAGCAAATCATTACTGCCAAAAATATGTAGTGATGGTTGACTTAATTTTTTAAGATCCGATCTTTCATCACATTGCATCATGTGTCGGATCCCTGCTTCCAATACTTTAAAGGATGGTACTGAAAAATTATTAAAGCATTCGATGATACGTTCTCCACCGGAGCTTTTTCCCTGAATAGAGTAAAAAAGCCGAAGCAATCTTAAAAAATTGTGCTGATTAAAGGATGCCTTCAGTTTATCTATATAACGTTTATGAAAGCCACGGTTACCTGGTTCATCAGGGAATCTGGGGGTTCCGCATACGTTAATCAATGCCTTGATGTTGGAATCAGGCAAAGTACATGCTTTGATCCCGTAGAGAGATGATAAAGACCAGCATATAAGGATGCTACCATTGGGAATGGATGCATTAAGCATGAGTGATGTTTTGTAAAAATCATCTGCATAAGCATCCAAGGAGCGGTTCTTTCCGTATCCGGGAAGATCTATGAGGGTGATCCTGTATTCCGGAAACATATGTTTAAAATTCTGAGTAAAAACAGAATCCGTGGCCCATCCGTGGGTGATCACAAGATTTAACCCATTACTGGGACCGCAGGTATCACCTTCCAAAACGGGTAAACGTCCCATATCTAAAGGAACGATTTGACCCTTATCAGACATTGTGGGATTTGCGATATGCAATGAGATCGTCAATGGTAACCACAGTGAGATCATGCTCCAAAGCAAAAGCGCATACACGTGGTAATTTAGCCATCAGACCGTCAGGAGCACACAATTCGCATAAAATACCTGCAGGTGTAAAGCCGGCCATTCTGGCGAGGTCAACAGAGGCCTCTGTATGACCGTCACGAACTAAAACACCGCCGTTTTTTGCAATAAGCGGGAAAGTATGACCAGGACTTACCAAATCCTCGGGACTTCCCTCGGGATTGATAACTGCCTTAACTGCCTTTACGCGATCCGGAGCTGAAACACCGGTGGTGACACCCTCTGCAGCATCAACCGAGACTGTAAAGGCAGTCCCGAAAACGGAAGTGTTATGAGAGACCATCATAGGAAGATTCATGCGCTTGGCCTGCTCCTCTTCTATGCAAACGCAAACAATGCCGGAACATTCGCGGATCATGAAAGCCATCTGGGCATCGGTAACGGTTTCAGCTGCATAAATGAGATCACCTTCGTTCTCTCGATCGGCATTATCAACGACCATAATTCCGCGACCTTTTTTGAGTTCGGCAACAGCGTTTTCAACACGCTCATCGGAAGTTTTACCGAAGGTTTCCAATAAATTAGCAGTGAACATTCTTTCCTCGCATAAACTTTCGGAAACACCGAAATATCGGTGTTTGATAATTAAATTGGTTGGTATTATAGCCTACTTTCCGTTTTCCTTTAGTTATTAAGCTAGGTTTGGTGCTTTCAAAAAAGACTTACCATACAAAACCAAATGCTTCTTTAAAATAGCAATTTTAATTGACCTCGGTCGTATCTTGTGGTTCTTTGAGCATTATTAGGATCAGTGAGGCAATTGCTAGAGCCGGCAACAAGGTGATCCCTATCCCGAAGGTCAGTCCGCTCAAATCGGCTATATACCCAGTAAAAACGGAAAGAATGTAACCAACTCCGAATGTGAATCCCAACATCATGGATGTAGCGAAGGCGGCGGCATCTCGAGAAAGCATACGCTCGGCCCAAACTATGGCAACTGGAGTCGAGCCGTATACTGAACATCCTATTAGGAATAGAGCGCAATACGTTATGAATTGCATGTCTGGCTGCCATAAAAAAACGGCGATGCTCAGGAAACAAACTATATAAGTGCCCAGAATTAACTGTTTGAGACCGAAGCGTGAGGACAAACCACCTATGGTAAGTCCTCCGACAGCAGTTCCTACGAGCATGGTTGTAACGGCACCGGCACTTTGTACGGTATCAAAACCGTGATCTTTAAACAGCAGAGGCAGGTAAATAAGCAATGCACAATAACAAAGAGAACGCAGTGCAAAGCTAACGGTAAACCAAATAAAGGGGCCGTTCCTGAACAATGCTTTTAAATCGACGTTTTTAACAGGGCTTGAAGAAAGACGTCTTTCCTTAACGTGCAGACGGCGCATAAATATTACGCAGGCCGTAAGAACGGCGGGAGCGGCTAAATAGAACAGCTTGTCATCTGGAAAATACTGCAGAAAGAGCGCAACCACCAGCGGAGCAAATGCAAAACCTATATTTCCTCCAGCAATAAAAATGGAAGTTGCCAGTACGTCGTGGCCATTAGGTGTGATCTTCGGCATTATGCCGCCGGCTACCGGATGGAATGTAGAAGCACACATTCCCGAGAGGATAATGGTAGCAACCAAAACCCATACGCTTGAGGCTAAGGTTACCAAGCAAATAAAAACACCGCCTGCAAGAATAGACCATGGCATGGTCCAGTTTAGATTAAATCTTACAGCGGCAATGCCTATAGCCGGCTGAATAAAGTTAGCCAAAATCTGGAAGGCTAAAAATAAGGCGCCGCATTCAGAATATGAAAATCCGAAACGTAAGGCTAAGGTGGGAAGAAGTATAGGCAAAATATCACAGTAAAAATCACTGGCCAAATGTGACCATCCCATAATATTTACATTGACCCAGCCGGGCTTCGGACCGTCGTTCGCGACAGTCATTTGATTTTCAGTACTCATATTTTTCTCAAAGCTTAACGATTGTGTTGTTTATTTCTGAAAAAAGAAGGCTTTACTATTGGCTGTTTTTGAGCAGTATATCTTCAAGATCCTTTTTAGAAAATTTATAAATATGACCGCAGTGCTGGCAAGTCATAGAGGTCCCTGATTCGGATATCATGGATTTCAAAACTTTGGGGTCAAGAGAAGAGAGGGCTTTTTCGCAACGATCGCGTGAGCACACACATCTGAACGACGGGGTCTTAGAAGGGAAAACTCGGACTTCCTCATGAGCAAATAGTCTTAACAGACACTCGTTAAGAGGTAATGAAAGAATCTCATTCCTAGTCATTGTAGATGCCAGTACGCTTAAGTGCTCAAGAGATTCCTGATTACCTTTTATCTCAGGTATTACCTGTAGCATTATGCCTGCGCTTTGCTTGGTTAAAGGATCTGACCATATAAAAAATTCGCTTGGTAACTGCTGAGAATTGCGAAAATAGTTGCCCAAGGTGGCGGAAATAGATTCGGGATCCACCGCAACTATTCCCTGCCATTTGTTTTTTGGATCGTCGGCAGGGAATATGGTGAGTACCAATACGGCTTTTTCTCCGACAAGTTCTGCGAAGCTCAAATCATCTGCGCACCTTTCGTCGTCTTTAAATTGAGCGGATCCGTAGAAACTGAGATCTCCTCTTATATTGATCAAAGCATATTTAAGGGGAGATTTCTCGCCGGTACGGATCTGCATCATTACCTCAGATCCGTCTTTAAGTGTTACTGCAAACAAAACGGCGGCGACGGCAAGTTCAGTCATCATCTTGCCTACGCATTGCGGATAATTTTTACCTTCCAATAATTCTTCACAAGAGGTGGTCAGGCGCACTATTTCTCCGCGTACGCCGTGATTGTCGAAAAGGAAACGAACTATTGTATTTTTTTCATCTGCTAAATTATTTGCTGTACCAGTCATAATTCAGTTGTTCCATATTTCACATCAAGTAGTTGCCGACGTTCCTTTTTATTCGGACGGGTATCGGGATGCGGAGCTAGAAGATTGTTAAGACGGATTTGCTCCATTTGTTTTTGCCTTAAAGCGATACTTTCATCAGTTTCTTTATACAGCAATTGAGCAACACTTGCTGGTCCGCGAACATCTGAAATATTCTGTATTTCAACTTCGATACGGATCCCGCCGCGTAAAATCTTTACCTTGGCACCGATGTCCACCGTACGTGATGGTTTGGCCCTTACGCCATTATAGTCAACCTTGCCACCCTCAATCATTTCACGAGCTATGGAACGTGTTTTAAAAAATCTCGCAGCCCATAACCACTTGTCGAGGCGTATTTTTTCAGTAGAAGTGCAACCTTTCACGCTTGTTTACCATTTGCATGAAGCTGTTAATATTTAGAACCGAAGTATAACAGGTCAGATGTCAATTCTTAAGGGGCGACGGAGTTAGGATATGGCGGATTTTTCAGCTTTACATGACAAGGTTCCGGAAGTAATGCAAAGACGCAGACACAAGGTATCCAAATTTTTTACCGTAGACGAGCTGGATTTAAGATTTTCAAATGGGGAGAGCAGAACCTATGAGCGACTAAGTGGAGGGAATGGGGCGGTTATTGCAGTTCCTTTTGACGGCCATGATTTTTATATGAGTTCTGAGTATGCCTGCGGCTTTGAAAGATATGAATTAGGGTTTGTAAAAGGGAAAATTGATGCCGGAGAAACTCCTGAGCAGGCTTGCTTGCGTGAGTTATCTGAGGAAATAGGCTTCGGATGCCGTAAAATGGAAAAATTAAAAAAAGAGTTGAGCGTTGCCCCTGGCATGTTATCACTAAAAATGCATTGCTTTTTATGTACCGATCTGTATCCGCATGTCTTAAAAAGCGGAGATGAACCCGAGCCCATCAGGCTTATCAAGGTATCCGCCTCAGAGGCGTTGGATTTGGCTTTTGACCCAAATTCGCCTCTTACGGAGGCTCGTTCTATAGCCTGCCTTCTCTTGTCACTGAGGCATTTGCATATGCTCTGACCCTGCTTTGCAGAAGGAAGCCGACTACATAAAGATAAACGCATGCACTTTTTTGTACCGTTCAAGCTTATAAAGGCTGGTTCAACCTCTATTATGGGGAGAATTTGCTAGAATATTCACGCTATAAATTTATAAGCATCACGTTTTTTATAAACGATTTTAAGCGATGCAAAAACGGAGAATTACATGCGTCATCTTTTGACCGGATTTGAATTTTCGCAGGACGAGTATCTCGATATATTGGATACTGCCGCAGATATGAAAAAAGAACCTAGAAAATATGCCAAGGTTCTTGAAGGTAAGAGCGGTGCCATAATGTTTGAAAAGCCGTCACTGCGCACCAGAACAACTTTCGAGTTGGCTTTCTTCAGGCTCGGCGGTCACGGTATTTACCTTGATTTGCAAAACGGAGAGTTAGGCAAGCGGGAGACAATAGGTGATTATTCTCGTAATCTATGCCGCTGGGTTGACAGTTTGGTCGGACGAGTTTTTTCTCAAAAGACCTTGGAGGAATTGGCTCAGTACGGTTCGGTTCCGGTTATTAATGCATTATCTGACATGTACCACCCCGCTCAGGCTATGGCTGATTACATGACCGTGCGCGAGCATCTTGGTAAATTACAGGGCGTCAGATTGTGTTATTTAGGTGACGGCAACAACGTAACCAATTCTTTGTTGGTAGCAGGTTCAATTCTGGGTGTGAATGTTGATTGTTGCGTCCCTGAGGGTTGCGGACCTGATGTGCAGGTATTTGCCAAGGCATCTGAAATAGCCAAGCGAAATGGATGTGAACTCAGAGTGTTTAATGATCCTGCGGCAGTTAAGAATGCGGATGTACTGTATACCGATACTTGGGTATCCATGGGGGATAATACTCCCTTGGACAGTGTGAAGAAGAAATTCATGCCCTATCAGATTAATTCAGCTATGGTTGAGCAGTCTGAGGCGAAGATCGTAATGCACTGTCTGCCTGCGCACCGAAACTATGAGATCACGGATGAGGTTATGGACGGACAAAAGAGCGTTGTGTTTGACGAGGCTGAAAATCGTCTGCACATCCATATGTCGGTTTTATCCAAATTAATCGAAGCATAATAATTGAGGACTAATAAATGTTAGAGCAAACCCATAAGCAGTATAAAAAGGTTTTATTGGCATATTCCGGGGGACTTGATACCTCCACCATCGTACCTTGGCTTAAGGAAAATTTCGGCTGCGAAGTTATCTGTTTTGTCGCTGACGTAGGACAGGAACGAGAGGATCTTGAGGGAATTGAGGAGAAGGCCAAACAGTCCGGAGCCTCAAAGTGCATCATCAAAGACCTGCGCGAAGAATTCGTAAGCGATTATGTTTTCGAAATGCTCAAATCTGGCGGACTTTATGAAGGAACCTATTTGCTGGGAACTGCCATTGCGCGTCCTATCATTGCCAAGGCAATGGTAGAGGCTGCTTTGGAGGAGGGGGCTGATGCCATCTCCCACGGTGCAACCGGAAAGGGTAATGATCAGGTTCGTTTTGAAAGCGCCGTCGCCGCTCTTGCTCCTCAGTTGGATGTGATCGCTCCTTGGCGTATTTGGGATCTTCAGTCACGTGAAGAGCTTTTGGCTTATCTTGCAGAGCGTAATATTCCTTGCAAGGCTTCCTTAAAGAAAATTTACAGTCGCGATGCCAACTGCCTCCATATTTCCACTGAAGGCGGTGAACTTGAGCACACTTGGAATGCAGCTTCAGAGAATGTTTGGGTTTGGACCACTGATCCTGAGAAGGCTCCGGATCACCCTGAAACTCATGAGCTTGAAATTAAGGAAGGTAAGGTTGTAGCCGTTGACGGAAAGGAAATGAGCCCCTTCCATGTGCTTGATCTGCTGAACCAGTATGGTGCCCGCAACGGTGTAGGACGTATTGATATTACCGAAAACCGTCTTGTGGGTATGAAATCACGCGGTTGCTATGAAACACCGGGCGGAACTATTATTTATGCCGCCTTGCGTGCCATTGAGCAATTGGTACTTGATAAATCTACCTTTGAGTTCCGTGAGAAGCTCGGTATCGATTTCTCTCAGCTCATCTATGACGGTCGTTGGTTCACCCGTCTGCGTGAGATCCTTCAGGCTGCCACCGACGAGATTGCAAAGGATGTTAACGGAAAGGTCGTGGTCAAGTTATACAAAGGTAACGTTTCCGTAGTTCAGAAGGATTCCCCTAATTCTTTGTTTAACTTTGATTTCGTAACCTTCGGTGCCGATCATGTATACAGCCAGCACGATGCTGAGGGCTTTATTCGTCTGTATTCGTTGCCGGCTCGTATCCGTGCCATTAATGCCGCTGCACGCAAAAAGTAAAAAACATCTTTTGTGTAATTAAACGTAATTAAATATAAGAAGTCTCTCTTAAACAAAAAAGGGAGACTTCTTTTTTTGATAAAATTTGAACATATTTGTGATTGTATTAAGAGGTATGTATGGCTTTATGGGGCGGAAGGTTCACTGAAGGACCGGACGAGAGATTTAAGAATTATAACGACTCACTGAAATTTGACTACCGTATGGCTCTTGAGGATATAGAAGGATCTGAAGCATGGGCGGATGCAATTCATGAAGCTGGTGTTTTGACCGATCAGGAATGTACGGATCTGAAAAAAGCTCTGGCTGAGCTTCACGAGGAAGCGGAACGTGATATCCACTCCATAGCTACTGCAGGCGATGAGGATATTCATTCATATATAGAGCGTCGTCTGATTGAGAAGGTAGGAAATCTTGGGAAAAAACTGCACACGGGTCGTTCTCGCAATGATCAGGTCGCTCTTGATCTTAAGCTTTGGTGTCGTAAAGCCGTAGATGAGATTTTGAAAGCTATTGTTCATCTGCAAAAGGAATTAATAGCTACTGCTGACAGATACCAGGGAAAAGTTTTTCCGGGCTACACCCATCTGCAACGAGCTCAGCCAGTAACCTTTTCACATTGGGTTTTAGCTTATGCACAGATGTTTGAGCGTGATTACCAGCGTCTTAAAAATGCGGCGGAGTTGATGTCGAGCTGTCCCTTGGGCTCGGCTGCATTGGCGGGTACTGCATACAATATTGACAGAGAAAAATTGGCGCATGCGTTGGGTTTTAAAAACGCAACCTCAAACAGCTTGGACGGAGTGTCAGACCGCGATCATGTTTTGGAGTTGCTCTCATGCGCATCAATTTCCATGATCCATCTTTCCCGTCTTGCCGAGGATCTGATCATCTACAATTCTGGAGAAGCTAAATTTGTTACTTTATCCGACAAGGTAACCTCCGGCTCCTCATTAATGCCGCAAAAAAAGAATCCGGACTCCCTTGAGCTTATTCGCGGCAAATGCGGACGTGTAGTCGGAGCCTTGACCGGAATGCTGGTAACCTGCAAAGCTCTTCCTCTCGCTTATGATAAAGATCTGCAGGAGGATAAGGAAAGACTATTTGATGCCGTTGATACGTGGCACGACAGTTTGTACATGGCCGCCTTGGTATTTGAAGGTTTGCAGCTTAACGAAGAGCGCGCTTTGGAGGCGGCTCAGGGCGGATATTCAAATGCTACTGAACTTGCCGACTACTTGGTGTCAAAAGGGATCCCTTTCCGTGAGGCTCATTCCATAGTCGGACGAGTGGTATTGCACGCCATATCCGTGAAAAAACCGTTAGAAGAACTTAGCGTTGAGGAATTTAAGCAGTTCAGCGCAGTGATTGGTGATGATGTCTATGCTCCGTTGCAAATAGAATCCATTTTGCAAAAACGCGACATCAAGGGAGGAACGGCGCCTTCCCAGAATGCAATAGAAATTGATGCATTCAAGAAAATACTGCTGGCTCGCTCCTAAGCTAATATAGCATTCCATATGTGGAATAAGGCTGTAACAAGCTCGGTTAAATTCCTGTAATGAAAATCGGAGACGTGCTTTGCCTCCGATTTTTGTGGGGGAAAATTAACGGAAGTCGCTTACGGCTCACCGTATGTAATGTTTTCTCCTTTTATAGTGATGAAAGAAACATCAGAAAGGGCTTCATTACCTTGGATGTCATACATGCTGAAAATGTAAGCATAAATACCGTCTTTAAGATCTGCATCATCTAAGGACCAATTTTTGCCGAGCGTAAAGGTTTCTCCTTCTACGTCAGAGGTATCCTCTTCTCCGTCGTTCATGTCCTTGAACAGGGTGGTGATTTTGTCACCGCCTTTCAGCTTGATAAGGTTTTTGTCAGGCATTCCGGCAGCGGTTATGCGTCTGGCGCCTAGGACTACGTATTTATGGTTCTTAAAATCGTAAAGAGCTTCAATTGCAGCATGTATGCCGTTTAACTTTACCGGAATGGAATAATAGTTGTAATCCTCAAGATCTGCCGTAGTTTCGAGAAAGACTAAGTGGCCGTCGAGAGCCGGCCAGGTGCCGTTGAAGTTGTCTCTGAATACGCCGTTATCCCAATCCTGATCCATATCTATATCGTCGCCGAAAACTCGTACATTTCCCTGATCCTCTACTGTGGCCAGATAAAAACGTACGGAATCGATATATTTAAGCGCATTTTCCGGCAACCTAATTTCAAAAGCCGGAGATCCGTCTTCCTTCGTTACTATCTCAACCTCGGTATCTTCAAGGGAACTTATGTCCAGCTTTTCCATAGGTTTAATGGATTCGGCGATTAAAGTAGCATTGGAGCTAACCAGAGAGTTGATGAAAGCAATGGGATCTTGTCCTTCGGCGGGCTTTTGGTCAAGCAACGATTGCAGTGCATTGTTGATCCCGTGATTAATTGCTCCGGCTATAAAATTTACTCCGTTGTCGTCGTCGCCATTGCTTTGATGGTGTTGGGGAGCCTGCGGTTGGGGGGGTAATTCTTGTGCCAGCTCATCATTATCCTGATCCACAATGGCTTCAAGCATGGAGTTGGCAGTTTCTCCGTCGATAAATCCGTGTTGCAGTCCGTAGGTTAGAATGAACGAGTTTACGAGTCCGTTTTCAAGCATGAGACCGTAGCTGTCTGCATCTGCATCATATGGATAGTAACAGGAAAGCCCCGAAGCTTTGTGAATGGGTCCGCTTACCTGATATACAACGGCATCCTTTAAATAACCTAGCATTTCATCGGCTGCGGGGTGACGCTCTGGAGAGGCAGCAGATACGCGATTAATAAAATCTCCCATGTCTATCATATTTGAATATCCGCTGCTCTTGGAGTTGGAGAAATTCTCAGATCGAGATGCCGCTCGTCCTATTGCAGCATAGAAAGCATCATCCTGTGAGGCGAGCATAAGAGCATACATTCCGAAGGTGTTCCAAGCTTTGACCATGGGGGTGATTTTTGTAAGGTCGATCAGCGACAGCGTGGCGGCTTCCTCGGTTTCTGCATCCTCACATCCTTTAAAATAGGCGTCACAAATGACTTTGCCTAATTTTTTAACTTCAATAGAAGGGTTTTGTGCCAGAGTGTTCAGCCATATAGTGTACTGCCAGCCGTTTCCTGGTTCTGTTTCCTGTGATGCCACCATAAAGTTTGCGAAGGGTTCTATACTTGCGGCAGTATCTACGGTAGCCATAAGACAGGTGTCAAAGCCGATAATGTCAAAAGGCTTCTTATTGGGATTGTCTTCGTAAAGAGAGGAAAAGGCCTTTCTTAGCTCGGATAAGGAAATGGAGTCAAAATCGTAATTTTGATCGTTGGCAAGACCATAAACGCTCCCGCCACCATGATCCCAAAATAACATTATTTGGTGATCGGCAGCATAATTTCGCTGACAAAAGTCTAGAAACTCATATAGCGTTTGCCCGTCTCCCATATTAGCTTGAGGCAATTCCTGAATTTTTATTAATTCACCGTCTTTTACCATGAAGCGAGAGAGCTTTCTGCTGTTAATCCCGAAGTTTTGCCACTCCTCTGCTCCTCCTGCTTGAATGATCACAGTGATATCGTCTGAGGGATCTGCCTCCAGCATTTCCTCTATATCTGCGGTGGCTGCACCGTAATTAGATTCAAGATCACTGCCACACATGTAAACGAAAATAGACCATGATGCGGCTTGAGCATATAAGGGAAAGACAAGTAATGCAAAACAGAACGAAAATACAGAAAACAAACGAAGCATATTCGGCCTTCCTTAAAGCAGGTGGTACAGCCCTGCATATAATTATTCTAAAATTTTGATTAGCTCATCATGTTTATTTTTATCTCTGCGAATGGAAACCGTGAAGCTATCCAGTGCAGAGCTGTCAATACTGCTTGTTTTCTTACCATCATAGCTGAGGACGATCTTTTCTTTCCTCTGAGGAGACAGAGACGGAATATAGTCGAAAATACTGACGGCACAGTTCATTTTCCACTCACCATACGACAATAAATAAGCCTGCAGTTGATCTGTTTGCAGTGTGAAATATTTGTCAGCCATGAATGTCTTGGCTTTGATCAGGTCATCTTGTAGATCGTTGACGACGATTTCACAGGCGCACCGGTACAAATTGATTAAAATGTTTTGTGAGTCTTGGGAGTCCTCACCTAGACTTTCATCGAAAATTTTTAGAGCTTTTGAGAAAAGATCCATTGCTTGGCCGTATTGCCCGGCACGGGCCGCCAGCAATCCCTTATCATTGAGCAGTGCGGCAAATGCCGGGTGGTTAATACCAAAAGCCTGCTCAGCATTGGCCAAGGCATTAGAAAGATATGAAAAGGCCACATCGTAATTGTGAGTCTCACTCTCCACAGCACTTAGATTTCTGTAAATGCTTATAAGCTGCGGATCATTATTACCATATTCCTTGACGGCAACTGTAAGAGCGCGCTGATAGAACTCACGGGCCGCATCGAAATTTTTTTCTGCAAAAGCCAGAGTAGCTTGATTATTTAACAGTGTTACATCCTCGATATTGAGAGCCTTATATATACTTTCGCTTTCGTCTAATACGGAACGGGCTTTACTAAATTCATTACGATTAAGATATATGAGTCCTAAGGCCGTAAGTGTAGCTGCCGTTTTAACGTGACTGGTCCCAAGCAATTCTTTGCGTATGTACAAAGCCTGTTTACCGTATTTCAAGGCTTCATCCTGTTTCCCAAGGGATGAGCATATGCCTGACAGCAATTGACAGATGTCGGAAAACTCTTCGTCATGCTTTTGTTCTGTAAAGCAGGACACGGCTTTGATGCCTGTTTCGTATGCCTGTTCGGCGTTTCCCGTTTGAAATAGAGTACCGGCAAGCATTTCAAGAAAACGAGGCTTCCAATAATGGTCTTGATTCTGCTCGGCTAAATTCACACCGTCGTTAAAAATATCTAGGGCAGGAGTCTTATCGCTTGCATATTGGAGAATGAATTCTCCCTCTTCATAAATATATCGTAAGTTTTGCGGATCCAGTTCCCGACGGGAGTGTAGGGCATTAAAGGCAGCCTGCATATCTCCTGTCTCAATAGCCTTGCGTGATTGTTCATAAAGAGCCTGTGTTTGATCTGATGAGGCAAATACACAAGGGATAAAACCGACCAATATGCATATAAGTAATGATTTGCATAAATATTTCATTGTTGGCTCCGAGTATTACCAACGGGAACTGGCTCCGCCGCCACCGGAGGAACCGCCGCCAAAAGAGCTCCCGTTACCGCCACCAGAAAAGCCGCCACCGGAGGAACCGCCGCCGCTTTGATGATTGTTAATATTGCGATCGGTTGCATCGTATTTAATAATTGTTTCATATCCGCAGTTGCGGCACTTTTTAGTAACATACAGCCAACGATGCTTGATCCCATCTACAGTATCCTCTTTAACTGTTTTTAAGGTGCCGCGTTTGCCGCATTGAGGACACTTCCTTAGGAAGTCGTGCAAAATAACAGCGGCGGCTATGAGCAAGATCACAATGATAGTGCCTATGATTGTGATCATGGTGATGATAAATTCATAGTCCTCCTCGGATGTATCTTTTGCAGATGAGGCTTCCGAATCCTCCAGTCTGGTACAAAGATCGTCTATGCCTTTTTTCATGCCCTCGTCGACATTGCCCACTTTGAAAAAAGGGATCATGCTTTGCATTTGTATGCGCTTGCAAATTGCATCCGGTAGCAGACCTTCAAGACCGTACCCCGTATGTATGCGGATCACGTGCTGATCGGACACATACACAACCAAGAGTCCGTCATCTTTATCCTTATGCCCTATACCCCATTTGCGAAACAGTTCCTGTGAAAATTCAAATACATCCAGATCTCCTATCGAAGGTAGCATTACGACGGCAGATTGAATGCCTGTTTTCTGTTCCAGATCGGTGAGCCTAGAATTTATTTCTGCAATGCTTTCTTTTTGTAGCACTAAAGCGGGATCTGCAACGTGGAGGGATCGATCCTGCAGGCGCGGATTTTGAAGTGTATCCGAGGTTATGGCAGGATCGGCATAAGCGATGCTTAAAGCAAGACAGAAAAAGGAGCAAAACAATAAATTAACAATTTTTTTTAGTTTCATTTCAAACCGTTACTAGGCTAAAAAGCTAAAACGAAATTTGCGGAGCCTGGTTGGCATTGTCCTGTGATTGTAAATATGCCTTTGCTTCGAAGCCGAAAAGAGATGCCAAGATGTTGGCAGGGAATCTTCTAACGGCGGTATTGAATGTCTTGACTGCGTTGTTGAAATCCTTACGAGCGACGGCTATACGATTTTCCGTACCTTCAAGCTGAGCCTGTAATTCGAGAAAATTCTGATTGGCCTTGAGATCGGGATAATTCTCTGAAATTGCAATCAAGCGACCTAAGGCGGAGGTAATTGCAGACTGGGATTCATCAAACTGTTTCAGCTGATCTGCAGACGGGGTTTGCCCAGGGGCGGTTTGGAAGGTTTTGGCTCTAAGGGCAGTAAGCCCTTCCAGAGTTTCCTTTTCATGTGTTGCATATCCCTTTACAGTGTTGACCAAATTAGGGATCAGATCGGCACGACGTTGATATTGCACCTCAACATTCGACCATTTCGAAGCCGTCTGCTCATCCATTGAAACAAGCCCGTTATAGGAGCTGACAGCGTAAAGTCCCAGAAGGACAATAATAAGAAGAAAAACGATACCTAAATGGTTTTTTAAAAATTGCATGCTCATCTCCAAAAGGCAAAAAAACTATTGCTAAAAAAAGTTTGAGAAAGCTGATCCCCGATCCGCCGTATGAGTGTATGGTCTAGTATTGATCTTAGTGGGGGATCTCCTGCTTTTAATCGATGTTGCCATTAAGCGGAACTTTTTGCCCATTAAAAAAAATGTTCTATTAAAACATTCACACATGTTGGTACTAAGGTAATTTTCTAGGACGTCCTCTCTGTC
>ENA-ORVB01000846-ORVB01000846.1-human-gut-metagenome-genome-assembly--contig:-NODE-846-length-23315-cov-2.43736_pt1 | contig 23315 bp, 36 predicted proteins | sample MGYA00242090_ERZ509231 | MGnify/ENA primary metagenome ERZ509231 (study PRJEB26280, sample SAMEA2338798) | human gut metagenome | biome: human gut; feature: human-associated habitat; material: faeces...
ATTCATTCCTTGCTCTGCCAATACGCTGGTGGCTGCCGATATTTGACGCGCAGACAGTTTACGGCCAAGCACCGTCAAGATATAACGGTTCTTGCCTTGCATACCTACCCAATTGTCGTATTGCTCGGTTGTAATTGGTTCGAACCGGATGGTTACTCCCAAAGAGGAAGCTTTGAATAATAATTCCTTCATGATAAATCCGGAATGTCTTTCTTCACTCTTGAAAAGAATACCTAGTGATAGTGTATTATGAATATCCGCCTGCCCGATATCGAGGATAGTAGCATCGTATTTAGCTAATATTTCGGTCACGGATGAGGTAAGCCCCGGACGATCTTCGCCGGTAACTCGAATCAGAATCAATTCAGTACTTGATGGTTGCATAAGAAATAGACTTTTATCCTGCAAAAGTAGAGAAAAAAGTTCGTTTTTATGCTAAATAACATAAAAAGTTATACCTGAAAAGTGAGATTTTTGCTTATTCTTTTGGAAGTTAATTTGATAATTACTTACCTTTGCACCCGGTTTCAAAAATAAAGGCTCTGATAATCAGCGGATTCCTCTTCGCCTGATGCCTGAAAAGACAACGTTTCGGGAAGAAACCACTGTTTAAGGACAGTCCCGGATAGTATTAACTAAAACCGAGTTACATGAAGTATGTAAAGTGGATTTTTGTTGTATTACTAATTTGTTCCTTGACCGCTTTCGTTGAGAAAGCTACCGGAGGTTTGAATGTGGGTGACGTAGCCCCTGATTTTAAAATCGAATCTACGTCAAACGGGCAACCCGCCTTTAAATTGGGAAATTTGAAAGGAAAGTATGTGTTGCTAAGTTTTTGGGCAAGTTATGACGCGCAATCCCGGATGCAAAACGTAAGTTTAAGCAATGCGCTTCGTTCTTCTCATAATGTGGAAATGGTTTCTATTTCGTTTGACGAATATCAGTCAATTTTTAAGGAAACCGTTCGTAAGGACCAAATAGTTACGCCCACTTGTTTCGTGGAAACAGAAGGCGAGGACTCCGGATTATTTAAGAAATACCGTTTGAACCGGGGGTTCACTAACTATTTATTGGATGGAAATGGTGTAATTATAGCCAAAAACATCTCTGCTGCAGATCTTTCTGCTTATGTAAAGGAGATTGGTTGACAATGTAGAATAGACAAAAGAGGAAATGGATACAACAAAAAAGTTCCGCCTATACTTGCTGTTTGGTAAGAATAGGCGGAACTTCTATTTAAGAGAATCTTATCTCTACTTCGGTGCCTTTTGATACAGGAAGAAGGCGATACCTGCATAAAGAATATTGGGAATCCAGACTGCAATCACAGGAGGTACATTACCGTTGATGGCAAATGTAGAAGTAATTGTCTGGAATAAGATATATGAGAAGCTCAGTCCCAGTCCGATACCCAAGTGGAGACCCATACCTCCTTTGGTCTTTCGTGACGAAAGAGAAACACCGATAATTGTCAGGATGAAAGAGGCGAACGACATGGCGATTCGTTTATGATATTCAATTTCAAACTCTTTGATATTGGCAAATCCTCTTCGTTTTTGTTTCTCAATATAGTCACTCAATTGAGGGCTGGTGAGCATTTCCTGTTGATTCTTCATGATAAGGAAGTCGGACGGTTCCATATTGATAATCGAGTCTATCCGGTCTCCTTTGGTGATTTTTTCTTTCAAGCCGTCCAACTCGCGTATCATGTAGTCATGAATTGTCCATTTATGAACGGTGGTTGTATCATACGTTACACGACGTGCTGTCAAGTGAGAAACCAGTTTCTTGTCGACGAATTTATCCAACGAGAAACGGTTGCCTGTTTTCATGGCATTATTATAATTGTCAATGTATGCAATGACACCGCTATCCACTTCCAGCTGTACGTTGCGTGCCGTATTCTGTTTCTTGGGTTTGATATACCGGTCTTCAAAGTTCAGGCGGGTGACGCTTCCTTTAGGGATTACGTACGAACTTAGCATAAAGGTCGTTAATGCGATAATGGCCGCAGAAATCATATAAGGACGCATCATTCTCTTGAAACTCATTCCGGTGGAGAACATGGCGATAATCTCTGAGTTCTCCGCTAGTTTTGAAGTAAAGAAAATGACGGCAATGAACACGAACAACGGACTGAACAGATTGGAGAAGTAGGGGATAAAGTTCATGTAGTATTCGAAAATAATTTTACTCCATGGCGCTTCATGTTCCATCAGTTTATCCATCTTCTCGTTAAAGTCGAATACTACTGCAATAGAAATGATCAATGCAATAGCAAATACGTATGTTCCCAAGAATTTCTTGATGATATACCAGTCCAGCCGCTTTATGAATCGATTGCTTTTCATTCCTTATAATCTAGTTGATACTTTTCTGACCATCATCGGTTTCCAGGTTGAGAAATCTCCGGCGATAATATGTTTTCGTGCTTCGCCTGCCAGCCATAAATAAAATGCCAGATTATGTATAGAAGCAATTTGCATGGCCAACAGTTCTTGTGCATGGAAAAGATGGCGCAAATACGCTTTGCTGTACAGTGTGTCTACATAGGAAGCACCGTCCGCCTCAATGGGGGAGAAATCCGTTTCCCATTTTTTGTTTCGCATATTGATGATACCGTCTTTGGTAAACAGCATTCCATTTCGTCCGTTGCGTGTAGGCATTACGCAGTCGAACATATCTACGCCGCGTTCTATCCCTTCAAGGATATTGACAGGAGTACCGACGCCCATCAAATAACGGGGCTTGTCTTTAGGCAGAATCTCGTTGACAATTTCGATCATCTCATACATCTTATCGACGGGTTCGCCTACTGCCAATCCGCCGATAGCATTTCCGTCCGCTCCTTTGGAAGCCACAAACTCCGCAGATTGTTTGCGCAGATCGGGGTAAACACATCCTTGCACAATAGGGAATAGCGACTGATTGTAGCCATACTTAGGTTCGGTTTCATTAAAACGTTGTATGCAGCGGTCGAGCCATCTGTGGGTCAGCCCTAACGACTTTTTAGCATACGCATAGTCTGAATCTCCGGGAGGGCATTCATCGAAAGCCATCATGATGTCCGCTCCGATGGTACGTTCTATATCCATCACTTTTTCCGGAGTGAAGATATGCTTGCTGCCATCAATATGTGAACGGAACTCGGCTCCTTCTTCACGGAGTTTCCGGATTCCGGCTAGCGAAAATACTTGAAAACCACCACTGTCTGTCAGCATGGGGCGATCAAAACCGTTGAAGCGATGCAAGCCGCCGGCTTTCTCGATAACATCCAATCCCGGACGTAAATAGAGATGATAAGTATTCCCTAGAATGATCTGTGCCTGGATGTCTTCTTTCAATTCTGTCAGATGCACCCCTTTGACAGTGCCCAATGTTCCCACCGGCATGAAGATAGGGGTTTGTATCTGCCCGTGGTCAGTGGTTATCAGACCGGCACGGGCATTACTTTTAGTGTCTGTATATTGTAACTCAAATGTCATTCCTGGCTGGGTTTCTTTACAGATAAATCAATGGCATCCGCTACTTTTTCATTGGTTAATGCAATGGCGAATACTTCTTTTATATCATTCACATAGTGGAAAGTCAATCCCTTCAAATACAGATCCTGAATTTCATCTATGTTCTTTTTATTCTCGGCGCTCATAATGATTTCTTTTATTCCGGCACGTTTGGCAGCAAGAATCTTTTCCTTGATTCCGCCAACCGGAAGAACCTTGCCGCGAAGGGTGATTTCTCCTGTCATAGCCAGGTTGGCTTTTACCTTTCGTTGTGTCAGAGCGGAAGCTAAAGAAGTGGCCATAGTGGTACCTGCCGACGGACCGTCTTTCGGAATCGCCCCTTCCGGAACATGAATATGGATGTTCCAGTTTTCAAAGATGTCTTCGTCCAAGTCAAGGATAGAAGCGTGTGCCTTGATGTATTCAAGTGCCAGCATGGCAGATTCTTTCATCACATCTCCCAGATTACCGGTCAATGTAAGACGTCCGCCTTTACCACGACTCAAGCTCGTCTCAACAAATAGAATTTCACCTCCTACGGCTGTCCATGCCAGTCCGGTAACTACACCGGCATACTCATTGCCTTGATACTTGTCTCGTGTATATTCCGGTGCTCCCAAGAAATCGTATAGGTCAGCCGGTTTAATTTCCGTTTTAGCAAAATATCCGTCGGTTGCATATTGACGGGCTGATTTACGGAGAATCTTACCTATTTTCTTCTCTAATTCACGAACACCGCTTTCACGAGTGTACGATTCGATAATGGTTTCCAGCGTATCTTTGGGAAGTTTTATATCTGTCTTTTTAAGCCCGGTGGCTTCCAGTTCTTTCGGGACTAGATGTTTACGGGCAATTTCAATTTTCTCTTCTGTGATATATCCGCTGACTTCAATCAGTTCCATACGGTCGAGCAATGGACCTGGAATTGTATTCAGGTTATTAGCTGTTGCAATGAACAATACCTTTGAGAGATCATAGTCCACATCCAGGAAGTTGTCATGGAACGAAGTGTTTTGTTCCGGGTCGAGAACTTCCAATAATGCAGATGAAGGATCTCCTTGGCGGTCTGCACTGACTTTATCTATTTCATCCAAGATGAATACCGGATTAGAGGCTCCTGCTTTAATAAGGCTCTTGATAATCCGTCCCGGCATAGCGCCGATATATGTCTTACGATGTCCACGTATTTCCGCTTCGTCATGCACTCCTCCTAAAGACATACGCACGTATTTTCGTTTAAGGGCGGATGCGATGGATTTTCCGAGTGATGTCTTACCAACTCCCGGAGGGCCATATAAGCAGATAATCGGTGACTTCATGTCGTCTTTTAGCTTCAGCACAGCCAGATGTTCCAGAATACGTTCTTTTACCTTCTCCAATCCGTAATGGTCTTTATTCAACGTCTTCTCTGCATTCTTAAGATTCAGATTGTCGGTTGTATAAATGCCCCATGGGAGGTTAAGCATTGTCTGCAGATAGTTAAGTTGTACGCTGTAGTCCGGTGACTGCGGATGGGTGCGTTCCAATTTAGCCAGCTCTTTCAGGAAAATCTCTTTAACTTCCATATTCCAATGCATTTTCTCCGCTTTATTGCGCATTTCTTCAATTTCCTGCTCTTGACCGCCGCCACCTAATTCGTCTTGAATGGTTTTGATCTGCTGTTGCAAGAAATATTCACGCTGCTGCTGGTCAATATCTTCGCGAGCACGCATTTGGATGGAGGCTTTTATTTCGGCTAACTGTACTTCACGATTCAGAAGCTCCAATAAGTGATAAGTACGTTCGCGCAAAGACTTGATACTTAATAAATCTATCTTTTCGTCTTTTTTAAACGGGAGATTCGAGCAGATAAAGTTGATCAGGAACATCGGACTATTGATATTTTTAATGGCAAACGCAGAATCCTGATGCATTGCATCTGACGACTTGATGTAACGCATTGTCAGGTCTTTGCATGTTTCAACCAAAGCTTGGAACTCCTTATCGTCCTTACCAGGAATTTCTTCTTCCAAAATCTCAACCTCGCCTTTGAGATATGGATGTGTATCGGTAATACTTTTCAAACTTAGACGCTTCATACCTTGAAGTATGACGGTTGTCGTTTGATCCGGCATTTCCAATACCCGGACAATTCGTCCTACAGTACCTATGTTGTGCAAATCTTCCAATTTGGGGTCTTCCGTATGCGCAGCTCTTTGACACACTACTGCTATGTCTTTATGCTTTTTCTCAGCATCACGTATGAGCTTTAATGAAGACTTTCGGCCAGCCGTGATAGGCAGGAATACTCCGGGAAATAATACCATATTACGGAGGGGGAGAACCGGAAGAATTTCACCAGATTTTATGTTTACATCAAATGCATGTTCATCGTTACCATCATAGTCGGTAATTAACGAGAAACCGTTGTCACTGACATCTTCCAATAAGTATCTTTCTTTCATCTTTTCGTTTTAATTTAGTTTATGCCATGCAAATATGCATAAATCGTTTGCAAAGTTAATTGATTCTCTTTAATAATGAAGCACAGGTTTGAATAAAAACACAAAAACAATGCCAAAATGTAGGGTAATAAAGGGTAACTTCCATAATAATTATTTATTTTTGGCGGTACATAATAAATTAGTGGAATAAAACGGGTTTTAAGATCAGCGAATAATAAAATGTCGAATCCTTATTTTCAATTTAAGCAGTTTACAGTGTGGCATGACAAATGTGCTATGAAAGTTGGCACGGATGGAGTACTTTTAGGTGCCTGGACTTCGGTTCAAGGAGCGCGTCGGGTATTGGATGTAGGTACAGGAACAGGATTGGTTGCTCTGATGTTGGCTCAACGCAGTCCGGCAGATGTAAAAATTGTAGCATTGGAAGTAGATACGGCAGCTGTGGAGCAGGCTAAAGAAAATGTAGCTCGTTCTTTTTGGAAAGAACAGATAGAAGTGGTTCAGGCAGATTTTAATCAGTATCATTCTTCCGGTAAATTTGATGTGATTGTCTCAAATCCTCCTTATTTTGTAGGCTCACTTAAATGTCCGGATGTACAAAGGAATGCCGCGCGTCATGCCACTTCTTTGACTTATGAGGAACTATTGAAAGGAGTTGCCGGATTATTGGCTGAGGATGGGACTTTTACGGTTGTGATTCCGGCAGATGTGGCAGATAGGGTAAAGGGTATAGCTTCTATGTGGAATCTGTATGCAGCCCGCCAACTGAATGTGATAACTAAGCCCGGAGGTGTTCCAAAAAGAGTGTTGATCGCTTTTTCTTTTGATAATCGGGAGTGTGTGGTCGAAGAGCTGTTGACAGAAATAGCACGTCACAAATATAGCGAGGAATATATAATGTTGACTCGGGAGTATTATTTGAAGATGTAAAACAAATGAGGCTAATATTTATTGTATTAGCCTCATTTTATAATCTTCGATTTGTCTCTTTCGTCGGGGTAGCGGGATTCGAACCCACGACCCCCTGCTCCCAAAGCAGAATGATAGAGAAAGCTATTTAGTTACATATCAATTAATTGTAATGATGCGAGCTAACCATTTCAAAGATAGTTCAAAGAACGCTATTTTGAGGGCTTTATTTTGCCCCTTTTTAACTCATAATTCAAAAGAGCAATTTCTTGCTTTTGAGCACTGTTTTCTCGCAGTACTTTCCGAAGTTGCTCTCTAAGTGATACGATTATTTTGTCTTTTTCTTCCATGTGGTTTGTTTATTGAAATATTACATCTTGTTCTTGAAAACGTTCTTTCCCAGATTCATCTTCCCATGTGAATCTTATCTTGTGCATTGGCTGATGACTGGTAAATAAAATAATGGAAAGTTCTACTGAACCTTGCGGTAATAAACTAGGGAGAGGGAACATCTCAAGTCCATCTGTAATGATTATGCCTTGATCATTACTTAATGTTTCCGATTTAAAGTTGATATTAGAACCTTTTGCTTTACCTTTATTATATACTTTCATTCTCCAGATAGGATTTCCTTTTCTATCGGAGGTCTTGTATACATTAGCTTCGATTAAAGCTTGTTTTTTCTCTAATATCTCCTCTTTACTTTTTTGAAGTTGATATTCGTTTAGTAATTCTTGTTGTTTGTTTAATAGCTTTTGTTGATCATTAAGCTTGACTTGTTGCTGATTTAATCTTCGAGTATGGTTTATATACATATAAGTCCCCCCTAAAAAAGTAAAAGCAGTTATTAGCCAATCTATATTTTCTATGATATTCTTCATTACAATTTATATTTTAAAATAAACTTTTTACTATGGTTATTACAGAGTATAACATTACCAAATCATTTGATAAAAAGACTGGTAAAATTCGGCATATAATTACCAAAGATAGAGAAATCGTATATGATATGACATTTAAGTTATCTAAAAATAGAAACACTCCTTTTAGTCCAATTGATTTTTTAGAAGCAGCTCTAGATGGTGAACAAGTTATTATCAATCCTCAATACTCAAAATATAGCTTTCGAACTCCATTTGCTGAATGTTTGTAAAACGGATAATGAAAAAGAAAAACCATCATTTACAAACAAAGTTAAAGGCCTGATAAAAAAAATAGTTTCTCTTTTTACTTAATCTTGAAAAATTTGTTACCCTTAAATGCATTTTCCAGAGATTTTCTGATATAAGCCTCTGCGTCTACTTCTATTTGTCCTTTTACACCTTCAATCATCTCTTGGTTGTATGAAAGTAGTTCATCATATCCGCCCAAATATTCTCTATCACATTTCACACATTTGATATATGATTTGTCATCATTAAATTCAAAAGATTCGGTATCGCCACATGTCGCACATCTTAATTTTTCTGTATATCTTTCTTTCATAACATTAAATTTTAGTTACACAATCAATTTATTCAATTTTATTAGCTAGTCCCATCCATGAGTTATCGTCGAAGTCTGTAGTAAGAATTTTGGCTAAATCTCTTGGAAATTCCGGTGAAACCTCAAGTATCATATCTTCAGTGATATTCACGAAATTACGTTCTTTAGCGACTAACTTTGTTATAATGTTCGGGTCAATTTCCAATGCTTTCTTTATACACTTAAGTGCTAATACATATTTATAATCAGTTTCGGCAGGATGCCAATCCGGTTGCTTCTCATACTCGTCCATATATTCAGCTGCGAAGTGAGTTGCGAGCCCCTCTTCAAATACATTAGCATTAATTTCTCGGTGGGGACACAAGCAATGTATTATCTCATGTGCTAACTGATACAATCCTCTATTTATATCATTCTTACATATATCCATCACTCTAATTCCAACTACTTTAGAGCTAAGAAATGGAAACCATGTGTGCGGAAAGCCTTCTTCAGTATAGGATACTCCACATATTGAATAAGATGTATCTCGTATACCATATTTTTCCTCTGCTATTTTCAATATACTTCCTAATTTGACATTTAGGATCTTGAGTGCTAAGGCTGGGTCAATATCAGTCATTTTTATAGATGTCATTATATTCTGTATTTTTAGTTACACAATCAATCTGCTAGACTTCTAATATTCAGCTTAATTTTGTTTCGATTATGATTCACATATAAGTGAATATACTTTTTCGTATGAATCCAATTTTTCAGTATCAAGCTTCATGCTTAATTTCTCTACTCTTTTTATATAGTATTTTACTACTTTCTTGTATTCAGATTTATAATATTCATTCCTTTCTTTATAATCTAAATTATCTTTATCCCCGAACTCGGATATTGTTTTATTGAATAATTCAATTATACTTTTATGAAATGACTCTTTATAAAGATTGAAAGACTGCTGTTTGTCATCGTCCAAAGCAAATAATTGAGCTTTTAGTAATATGGCATCATCGTTTAGATTTTCTTCTAATTTACCCTTAATTTTGCTAACGTTATTGGTCATCCCCCAAATCTTAAAGAAAAGAATGATTTGTAGTATTCCGAATACAATCATTACTACACCTGTAAATGTAATTATGTCTTCCATGATTTATTGATTTTTTGTTTGTTAGTCGCTTATTCTTAGTATATTAATCGGATTGTTCTTACAAATTCTCAATAGCTTCAGGAAATTCAATACCATATTTTATATACTTTTTCTTATATTCTTTTTTTAGAGATGAGATTTGCTCTTCAAGAGCTTTCTTTTTACAACCATCAGGATCTGGAATAGAATCGTTATAATACTTCTTGATTCTATAAAACATGTCATTAAATAATAATTCTGCAATTCTATTTTTATCTCCTTTAAGGATTGCTTTTCTTAGCGTCCACTGGTCTGTCCCTCCTATAAATTCACTCCTCAAATCTCTAATATCATTGGTCATACCCCAAATCTTACAAAAGAGAATTATTTGCAATATTCCGAATATTATTGAAATGACTGCTATCAATATCAGTAAGTCTTCCATGTTATTTATTCATTAGTACATTAATTAATCGTTCTTTTTCCTCGAGAAGCTTATCCTTGCCTTCGATAACAGCTTTCAAATGCTTTATTTCTATCATAGCATCTTCAAGTTTATCTTGGCATTCATTAGTTGATATATTACCGTTATTATCTCTACCAACTAAAATATTCTTTGTACCATTTTGCATTACACTAGGTGTTATATCTTCGAAGAATGATGCAGGTGATAAGTTTAAAACAGATGAAATGTGTATAAGTAGTTCTGTATCAATATTTTCTTTTTCAAATATTGAATAAGTATAAGGTCTGCTTTTGTTTATCAACTTTGCAAAGTCTGTTACACTTATATTTCTTTTAGCGACTTCTTCTTTGATTTTGTTACCTATATGCATACGAATATTATTAAATTATCTTAATAGATTACACATTTTGTCTTGTTTTTAATTACAGTGTAATGTTTTTGATTACATTTGCACTATAAAGTTAACGCAAAACATTGATAACGCCAAAATAAAAGGGCAACAAAGTTAACTAAATAGATTATTTACTCTAAAAAAGACAAGATATGAAGAATCTAAATAAAGTAATGCGCATCCTAGGCGGAAGTAAACGTTTCGATTTCGAATACAATGAGAACGGATATTCCTGTATTCTAGTAGTTTCAAGTTACCACTCCGGTGAAGAAGTAAGACTCGACCTTTCTAAACTTGATGATGAAATGCTTGAAGCCTTGCAAGTAGAAGATAAAGATAATGAAGAAATGGAGGATTAAGTCATGAAGGTGAGAATCAAGAATGTAACCGGTTCAACTGGTAACGAATGGCTTCTATGGGAGCTAAAAAAGGAAGCAGGAGTAAAAGAAGGAGATATAGTTGAAGGTAAATTCAATCCTAAAAATAAGGCAGTAGACTTTACTAGGGGTACAACAGAATGTGTCGCTTGGCTCGGAGAAACTTGCGAAGAAGTCAAAGACTAAAATAATAAAGCATGCAGGTTTAGTTTTCGATGCAAACCCTTTGAGAATGCGCCTTCCGGTAATGGAGAATCTGAAAGAGGTTACGAGATAGAATGAATCTTTAATCATCCGCGCAACAGCGATACGTTGTCCTTGGCAGGCTTGGTCGCTTTCCAGGGAACTAATTACTATAATATAATAATGTATATGGAAAATCAATTAGAAACTATCAAAGCTAATCTGCCTTACGGATACGAAAAGCAGATTGCGAAGGAAGTAGGATGCTCACAGGGTACAGTGCACAATATCCTCAACAACAAACCTGCTTCCGCTCGTTCAACCTACAAAGCTAAAGTATTGAATGTCGCTGTAAGAATGGCCAATGAATCTTTGGAAGCTACCAAAGGAGTCTCTAGGGCGGCAGCCGAATTGGAAACTTTGCATCATGGAACTGCAAGCTGATTCTGCCCTAACCAAGCGGGAAAATCAAATAGCGGGACTGGCTGCTTGTGGCTTGGCAAAGAAGGAGATTGCAGACAGATTAGGTACTGCCTACGGAACGGTAAATGTCCTGTTAGATAAGGCCTACAAAAAGACGGGGACCAACAAATTGAACGAACTTGGTGCTTGGTGGATAAATAGAGTCTTTGCTCTAAATATAGACTTCAAGCAATTGCAGAAATCATTAATCGCTCTTTCATTTCTTGGAATTATTGCCTTTCAAATTGCATTTGACTGCAACAACGACCTTAACCGGAGTCGGCGGGCAAGAATACGAAGAAATAGGATTGAAGAAGTATATGAACTCTAATCAATATTAATCAGGCAGCATAGCATAGAGATGCAGATGTGTTTCAGTAATTAAAAGCTCAACACCATTCAAAAGTAAAACAAAGAAACAGCCTAATTAGAGATTATGGAAAATTGCTTCGAAATGATGGTAGCCCGATGTATTAAAATTGGGACTGTTCAAACGCTAACGATGCTGGGACTACTTCCCGAAGTGGTAACGATATCCCAAGCGGAAGATATATACGGAAAACGCCTGATTACAGAATGGCGCGATAAAGCCTGGATAAAGTTTTATCCGGCAAATAATAAGAAAAGAGGGAAATATTACGTAAAACGGTCGGAACTGGAAACTGCCAGCGCAATGATGGATTTACATAATAAGATACCTGACAACATTATCAAACAATTGATGCAAGTATCATGACAGCAAAGGATGTACAAGTAGGGCAAACAATTTCTGCCGGTTTCTTTTTCCGCTGCGGGCATTTGGGAGACGAAACTGATTATACTCGCATTGTTGGCGTAGTTGTACGTAAGCTGGAATGCTATAATCAGGTACTTGTAGACGTCGATTTAGAAAAATCGTTTAATAGTCCCAGCAAATCAGTGTGGGTGCAATTAGACAAATCAGAATTTAGTATTAATAGTTAATTTTTTCATTATGAGCAACATGGTTCAAATTAAAGTGGAGGAACTGAATGCACTTCCAGCAACGAAAATTGTCGAAAATGAAAGCGTACAAGCAAAGTTTATTCAGATGTACAACGCCATCTGGGGAACCGATAAGGGAGAGCAGATGTATCACAAGGAAGTATTCAACTTTCAAAAACTACTGAGAGATAATCCGGACGTGGCGTCATCAAGCAAGATGTCACTATACGGCTGCTTCCTTGATATTGCAGTTAATGGTTTGACGCTCGACCAGACAGGGCATCCTCTGTGCTATATTCTTAGCCGTAACTGCAAGACAGGAAACAAGAACGAAAAAGGATACGATGTCTACGAAAAACGGGCGTATGTCTCTGTTACCGGCTATGGAGAACTAACTATGCGGATGCGTGCCGGTCAGATTAAATATGCCGATAATCCGGTGGTTGTCTATGAGGGAGACCACTTCAAGGTATCTCTCGTTAACGGAGTCAAGAATGTAGAATATGAAGCGCAATGCCCACGCAAATCAACCAAGGTGATCGCTGCCTTTATCCGAATCGTACGAAACGATAATTCAGTAGACTATCAGTGGATGATGGAGGGTGATATAGACCGTCTGCGGCGTTACAGTGAGAAAGCAAACTCCAAGTGGGATGACCGACAGGGAAAGAAAGTGTTAGGTCAAGCTAATGCGTTGTATACTTCCAACGGTGGCGGTATTGACCCCGGATTTCTTGAGAACAAAATGATTAAGCACGCCTTTGACGCATATCCTAAGGTACGTACTGGTAAGTTCACAATCATGGCAACAGAACAAGAAGAGGAAGAAATCATTGATTACGGGTTGATGGATGAGACAATCGTTAATGAACCCATCCAATCGATAGATAACCCGAATGTTCCTTTCGGAGAAGAAAAACAGTTAGAAGCTCCGGAACCTGTACAAGTAGCGGTTTCAAAGGATGATGAAGAAGGGGGATTCTAGTAATTAACACTTAATACATAGATTATGGCAACAGATTTAATAAAAATAGACGAAGTGAAAGTTATCGTTTCATCTTTTCCGGAAATTATTGGAAAAAACAGCGACTCTGTAAAAAGGTGTAATGAAGCCGGACAAGCTCTTCTTGACACCATTCAAGGTGAAGGTATGAATGAATTGATAGACCAGGCAGCGGCAGATTATTTGAAGAAGGTGAATATTACTATCAAGAATATGGATGAACGCCGCAAGCCTATCACACAGATATTCGACAGGATACGTTCTTTCTTCACTTCACAAGAAAGGGAGATAGACCCTAAAAATTCATTATCCATTCCTGCGAAAGTGTTGGCTAAGCGCAATGAATATGCCCTATATAAGTATGAACAGGAGAAAAAAAGGCAAAAAGAGGCAGAAGAAAGAGCAAAAATAGAAGCAGAGAAGGCGAACTATCGAAAAGCAATTGAAGATAGCCTCCTTTCTTATTTCAGCCTGTACCTTTCCTCTAAAGTAGCTGAATTGCAGAATATCTTTTCAGGTCTTACTTATGAGAACTTCGATCGTCAGGCTGTAGGGATTACGATTTTTCAGATGGATTATCCAAAATCGCATTTCGATAAATTCTGTTATGAATCCGCTACGTATTACCTGAATAAAGAGATTAAGAATGAAATCCGGAAAAGCGTATTAGAGGGCAAGTATGAGCAATATGCACAGCAATACAAATCCCATCTGTCAAGCATCCGGCAGGATATTCTCGACCGTATTCCATCTAAGAGAAAAGAATTGGAAGAGTTAGAATCCATTCGCAAGATGGATGCAGCGAAGGCAGCTAAGGCCGATGAAGAACGGCGGAAACGGGAAGCCGAAGAAACGGCGAAGCAGATGGCGGAGATAAAGAAGAATGAAGAAGAAGCCAAACAGGCTACCGCAATGAAAGCACAAAAGGATGCCATAGGCAGCTTGTTCGATGCTTCTGCTGCTGTAATCGCTCCTCCTCCGACAAATGCAAAGGTTAAGGAAAAGATTGTAGTTACTCATCAGCAAGGCTTTCTTGATATATTCCAAATGTGGTGGCTAAATGAAGGTCAATCACTTCCGGTTGAAGAGCTGGAGAAGATTTTCAAAAAGATGATTGGATATTGTGAAAAGCAAGCTAACGGTAAAGACCAGATACATATCCAGTCCAAGTTCATCCGTTATGAAGCGGAGGTAAAAGCAAAATAATCATGGCAAATCCGGATTCGTATTATTTACGTGCAGAAGTCAGCAACTCAGACCTGACAGAGCTTAAGAATTACCTTTATCCCCGTCCACAATACGGGGATAAAGAAAAGGCTTTCAAGTTCGGAACACTGGTAGACGCTTTGATTACCGAGAATGACCGTGTTCGATATGACAAGTTGATGGTGGATGATTACGTGTACACAAAGGAAGAATTTGAATTAGGGATTGAAATGCGCAAGGCTCTCCGCAAAGAAGCTGAAAAAGACAGATTTTTAGCCGTCGTTCTGGAACAATCTGATACGCAAAGATTCATGGTTAACAAGCAACATGAATTTCATTACGGGAACTTCGCCTATCATCTTGATACGCGTTGCAAATGGGACTGGTGGTTATCTGATTTCCACTTCGGAGGGGATTTGAAAACAACCTTCGCTGAAACTCAGGCACAATTTGATGAAGCTATCGACTTCTTCGACTGGGACCGTTCCCGTGCCTGGTATATGGATATTGCAGGAAGTGAACAGGATTTCATTTATGCAATCTCAAAAAAGAATTGCAAAATATTCAAGCATTTTATCACCGATCGTAGCCATCCTTCATATATCAGAGGAAAAGAGAAATACGAGGACCTTGCTTTCAAATGGTGGCAATTGATGGTCTGATTATATTTTATCATAAAAATAATATGAATTTACTTATTACATCAAAAGAACAGATATTGGCTGAATTAACCAATATAGATTCATTTCTCAATATTACTATGAGTGAAGATGCGGCAGAAGCTGTACAACGTGGCAATGACTTAGCTGTATATGTTGCCCGCTCCGGCAAACTGCTTGCGGATTCGAAATACTGGCTTAATGAGACAATGAAGTTCGAGGTTATGCAAACGCTCGTTGATACAGCTAAAAATGCGAAAGCGACAGCAACAGCGATAAATGCCCTAATCGGTTCTTTATGTCGGGAGGAACGATACCTCGTTGATTGGTGTGAACGTTGTAACCGGACGGCAACACATCAATTATCATGGTGCGTAACTGTGATAAGTAAAGCAAAAGAGGAAATGAAAATGGCCAGTATGTATAACAATAAAAAGTAATCATTATGAGAACCCTGAAAAAAATCACAATCGGACTGGCCGTTATCGGCCTGTTTACAGCATTATCTTTCTCTCAAAGAGAAGATGCAACATCAAGAGAAATAACTACGGCTGCCGTCATGGGAGTTGTATCAACGTTTAGTATTATCACTTTATCAACTAAAGAAGATTATGGAACAAGTAAAAAATGAGATCAAAAAGGCAGTCGTTAAGAAAGATCGGCTGAATGTAGTGTACAATGAGCGTTTTTCTGAATCAAACTACACAAATGTAATAAACAAGAGCTGTGATCAGATTATTCACAGTGATTTAAGAGAAGCGTTTAGCCGTCTTAAATTGCATCTTGTTGTATTGTGTGAGCAGCCGGAAGCATCTAAAATCGATAAGGATAGTTTTACTTCTCCTGGCTATGCAGAAACCTTAGAAAACTATATTATTACAGGTTATGCGAATGACAGTGTCGATGGGGTTTCCGGAATAACTATCATGGGATCCAAACTTCTTCAGTCCGGCAAAGTCGTTGACTTGAAAATCTTCGTTCCTCTCCTTGATGCAGATTACCCTTACTATGAAGAATTGAGTATTGATGCTGCTGTATGTGATGCTGAAGTAGAAAGTTACCTGTTTGAAGAGAAATGGGGAATCAGACAAGAACGTCTCGATTTCGAAACCGATGAACCGGAAGAAGCTATCGTAATGGAAGAAGAAAAGCCGAAGAAGAGAGGGCGAAAAAAACAGATAGATGCTCCTGCACCTCTTGACGCGACCGCATAACTTACAATCACCATAGGGGGGAATTATCCCCCTATAAAATACTCTAAATCATGAATATCGAATTAAAAGGAGATAACTTTGAATTATCATTCAAGTATAAGCCTTCCATTGTAGATAGGGTCAGACAAATTCCCGGAAGACGTTTTGATGGTGCTAAAAAAGTTTGGATAGTTCCAACTCGGAGTAGGGTTGACCTTGAAAGAATGATTTATCAAATACGACAATTTGAGAATATCAATTGGGTAAATGGTACAGAAAAAAAGGAAGAAGATATTGCTTATGATATTCCGGAATTGCCGGATTTAACCGTTCCGCACAATTTGAAAATCCAGCCTTATCCTTATCAGCTTAAAGGCATTGCTCGAGGACTAGAACTAAAACGGTTTATGAATTGTGATGAACCGGGACTCGGTAAGACATTGCAGAGTATAGCAACAATTAACCTCGCAGACGCTTTTCCTTGTCTTGTTGTATGCCCTTCATCATTAAAAATCAACTGGCAACGTGAATGGGAAAAATTTACGGATAAAAAGGCGATGATCCTAACCGACAAGGTACGTGATACATGGACTTTTTTCTTTCAGACAGGAATGCATCAGGTATTTATTGTTAACTATGAATCATTAAAGAAGTACTTTGTACAACGTATAAAGAAAGCTGAAGGCTGGACGCTGCGAGATGTGGAATTTAGAAACTCAATCAATTTATTCAAGTCTGTTATCATTGATGAAAGCCATCGTTGCAAATCTGCATCAACCCAGCAGGCTAAGTTTTGCAAAGGTATTTGTACCGGCAAAGAATGGGTTATTGAATTGACGGGAACACCGGTGGTAAACCGGCCTAAAGATTTGATTCCGCAGTTGGCTATTTTAGATCGAATGAACGATTTCGGTGGATATAAACCATTTGTTGATAGATATTGTTCTGGACAGAGAGAAGCATCAAATTTGAGAGAATTGAATTTTAACCTATGGAAGTACTGTATGTTTCGTCGTGAAAAGTCACTTGTCCTCACGGATCTTCCCGATAAAATACGGCAGGTGAATACTTGCGAAATTACAAACCGCAAAGAGTATATGGATGCAGAACGCGACCTTATTATGTATCTACAGAAATACAAGGACGCTGACGACGATAAGATAGCTAAGGCAATGCGCGGCGAAGTGATGGTACGTATCAATATTCTACGGCAGATCTCCGCTCGCGGCAAAGTACGTGATGTTATTGAATTTGTGAAAGACTTCCGGGAGAATGGGAAGAAGATAATTCTCTTTTGTTCTCTTCATGAAGTAGTAGACCAACTGAAACGTTACTTTCCTACCGCCGTATCGGTTACCGGCAGAGACTCACAGGACGAGAAGCAAAGAGCCGTAGACGCCTTTCAGAACAATCCTAAAGCGGATATTATCATTTGCTCCATAAAGGCTGCCGGGGTTGGTTTAACGCTTACTGCGTCGAGCAATGTCGCCTTTGTTGAGTTTCCTTGGACGTATGCTGACTGCTGTCAATGTGAGGATCGGGCACACCGTATCGGGCAAAAGGATTCTGTTACCTGCTACTATTTCCTTGGCCGTCGAACAATAGATGAAAAAGTTTATCGGATCATTCAGGAGAAGAAGAATATAGCTAATGCTGTAACAGGTTCTACCGAGGATATTGAAGAAAATATAGTCGATATGGTTGCACGTATCTTTGATACTGATTATGATGATGAATAATTTAAGTCTGCAAAGATATGAATCTAATCAGGCTGAACTGGTGACCAAATAATTTCTCCATTGATATATCTGAAGTGTATTGAGGAACGGTTTGCAACCTTCTCTCCTGAAAAAGTAAATTCTTTACTAAAATTCTCACTTTCATGGTTAATGGTAATAACCAATGTATCATTTGTCGTGACTTTCTCTGTATTGATTTTATAAGATACAGATGTTTCAAGTCTACTTGAAGGGCGGATTGTTCTATTACGATATATTGTTGACATATATTTGTTTTTTTGCAAATATAATAATAATAATAAACTAATAAGCCTTGGGCGGCTTTATAAAACCCAATATTAGATTATGAATAAACTTGGAATTTTGGCGGCTATCGTATTTGTCGCAATTGTTGTGGGGTGTTTTGTTACCATCCCTTATTATAACGTTTGGCAGCAAGAAATGTCTGGAAAGGCTGAATTTGCTAAAGCAGAACAAAACCGTAAAATAAGGATTGAAGAAGCTAAAGCAAATCTGGAAGCTGAAAAGTTGAACGCCCAAGCTGAAATCGAACGTGCTAAAGGTGCTGCAGAAGCGATTAAAATTGAAAATGGAAGTATTACCCCTGCATATATCCAATATTTGTGGGTACGTCAACAAAGCAATCTGAATGATAAAACTGTGATATACATACCAACGGAGACAAATCTTCCAGTTTTAGAAGCGGCAAAAAATAAATGATAAATCAGCTATGCGGTAGATTTTTCGTTTACCGCATAGCTCAAATCCAAACAGAAAGGAGTCAATATGCGTGAAGATATAATGTATGTTATCGTTTATCCAAACGGCCTTATCATAATGAATACGCAGAAATATTACCGAAGTCTCTGTATTGAAAAATGGTGTGAAGGATGCTTCCGACCATGGAAACAATGGTATAAATCGGAGAAATGAATTTTATATGCAAAGCTGTAGATATAGCAATAATCAATAATGCTATATGCAAAGTTGCAGAAATATTAGATAATATAAAGATAAATCAGGAATGAATCATAAGAAAGATTTTTTGGAATGGAAGGAAAGTACATTCACAGAAATATGTGATAACTTATCAGATGTAGTATGTACAGATAGGAAATTGAATGTTGGTGATAAGGTTATCTTTAAAAACAAGCATGGTATAAAGTTTGGTCCTTTTGAGGTATTAGGGTTTTGTAAACCTGATAATGGTGGAGGATGTGTATTTCTGGATAAGAGTAGTTATTGGTTTCCTGCTCCACTTGATAGCCTTACAATCATAAAGTAGAATGGTTTTAATCAAATTAGATACAGAAATGAATAAGAATATAGTCGTAAAGAAAGAAAAGCCTATCTGTCAATTAGAGGGGCTCCCGGGAGTAAAGAGGGATAAAATATATGCGTATTGGTTCAAGGATATAAACGACATAGAGGCAACTCTTGAACTTGGATATGCCTGTACTTCTGCTGGAAATAACGGAGCTATAAACGTTTGGAAGGATGATACAGGAATGATTCGCGGTGAATTAATGCGACACTTAGTAGTTGTTGAAAAAAGAACGTTTGTCAGCTATGCAGAAGTGGAAAAATGCGTTAGTGATTGGCTTGAAAGAATTAACCCATAACTGATAAGAAATGAAAACTTATGTAATCACACTCTCACAGTTTTTCCCGGTAGGACATAGTCAATCAGGGAACGAGACGAATTTCAAATATGAGTTTCTTTTGGGGCAACTCTGCCCTGATTGTGAAGTGGAACAGGATTTATCGGGGGAAGAAATTTCCCGATGCAACAGTTGTATAAGAGCCTGTTTACGTCCGAAACTTCACACCATACGAGCCAATTACCCAATGTGGGAGAAGCGTATTAAAGAGGTTCAAGCTGGGCTAGCTGTTCTTTCCGTCCGGCAGTGGATTGGAAAGCCTTATCGCAGCTCACAGATTGAAGTTGTAAAGCTGACATCGGAGAATGGCATAGGGATACAGAAATTAGCGTTTTGCGGAGCGTTGTCACATTTCAAAATTGAAAATGGTATAAACACACCACTAACAGAGGAACTAGCCAATAATGACGGACTATCGTTTAAAAATTGGATTGAATGGTTTAATGGCTATGATCTGAATCAACCTATGGCAATTATTCATTTTACAAAATTCAGATATTGATAACAAAGGAAAAGATATGAATAAGATAGCATTAGAAATTACTTCCGAAGGATGGGAGATTACCGTAATTATTGACGGTAAAGAGTATAAAGAGAAGTATGTTGCAACTGCAACTGGAGCAAAAAGTATTGAAGGCGATTTTGAAAGCGAAGATGATATACCGGAAGAAGTATATGATGCTTTAAATTCCACTTTCCCGTTCGAGTGTATGCAGGCATTATATTCTATTGAGGATTAACTATTACCAAAAAATAATGTATAATTGAATGAAACGTCCACAGAGTAATGGGTTATTTGAAATTACAGGAAGTCAAGAGAAAGAACGAGGTTTCTGCTGCATGAAGCTGATAACTTTTCTTTCCGCTAATAATGTAACAGACTGGGATGAATGGCATGGAGCGCATCTTTCTGCAATGTCAGGGAGATGCCCCTACGCTTCGCAGTGCCCGATTCATGAGAGAACGATAGCAGTAGTAGGTAGAAAACCAATACAATTTAGCTTATTTTGAATAATGTCTAAAGAAAAGTGTATTTTGTGTGGAAAAGAAACGGTATCGGTTATTAAGATCGGTACCGACTTCATGTGTTATAATTGCTATGCAGATCAGCGTAATCCTCCGCGTTCTAAAGAAGTACATAATAACGAGGAAGCTCGCATACAAACAGAGTTCTTCAAGCTTATTCCTCTATACTTTCCAAATATACCTGATAAACTCATATTCGCGGTCCCAAACGGTGGAAGCCGTCATATACGAGAAGCTGCTAATCTCAAACGGCAAGGAGTAAAGCCTGGGATTTCTGATGTGATCGTACTAATTCCTAAAAAGGGTTTTGCTTCTCTCTGCATAGAGTTTAAAACGAGGGTAGGGAAACAGTCAGAAGAACAGAAAGAGTTTCAAAAACAAGCGGAATCATGCCGTAATAAGTATGTGGTAGTCCGAAGTGCATCACAGGCAATCGAAGAATTACGAAAATATCTTTCTTAATAGAATTGAAATTTGTAATACTGAAATTCCACAGATTGAAATAGCTTTTATGTGATAGGGGAGAGGGCATCTATTTTTTATATCTTTGCTCTAAAATTACAAGTATGACATTTGAAGAAGCAGTATCATTAGTTGATAGGATAAAAGAGCAAGTTATCGGTGTACCTGTTAAAGGCCGCTTGATTGAATCTTTGTTCATTGGGCCTACAAACTGGAATGAAATGCATGTTTTTATGAATATCTGTCTTCAAAAAGGGGAAGATGAAGCTATTGACGAGTTTATTGGAAAAAGTTTCTCTGTGTATGGTAGGTCTGTAACCTATATTAATCCGGATCTTCCTCGGTGGGATGTTACGATACTCGATGATTGGGAGAAAATAATATCTAATTAAGAGGTAGCTTATTGGGCTACCTCTTTTTTGACGGCCACCAAAGGAGAACAATCTTCTCGATTTACAACTATATCACGCATATTGGGCTTATTATTAAAATTACGAGATATATTTTTTATCATATCAATATAATTATCTGTCCCATCTTCGTACTGTCGATAAAAGACTTTAATAGATAGGCAGTTATCATGCTCAAATAAAGTATTTAATAATGTCCTATCAGAGTTTCCACAAGAATGCCCCATTATAAAGACCTGATATGGACCTAATGCAACAAACTCCAAAAGCTTTCTATAATTTCTTGTTTTATGGTATCGTATAGATTTGATATTCTCTAGGAAATCATTATTCTGTAATCTCTCTATTCTTTCATAATCATCATCTAGCTCATCGCCATATCCAAATATAATGGGATTGTTTTCATTGTTAAGTTCTCCGTGAATATTGATAACTTCATTAATACTATTTTTTGCATATAATTTTTCAGCTGTTTGGGTGTAATTAAAATTTAAAATTAATGTGTACGGTACTAAATGATTTTTCTTAAAAGATTCAGAACCAATATTCTTTTCAATAAATAACATACGCTTCTCGTCATTTGTATCACATAAAGTATATTGAACATCTTCCTCTTGATCTAATTCAAAGTCAACAAAATCCCCCAAACGAAACATACTAGAAAAAATAGACTCAACAAATTTAGTTTGTCTACAAGTCGCAATTTCATCAAGTTCTATAAAACTTGAAAAAGCATCTTGTATAGATTGATGTTTTTTCAGTTCTGTACTTTGAGTGATCTTGGTTAAATAATCCTCTAAAAGTCTTTTCACGTCATCAAAGTCTTTGTTTAATGTTCGAATACTTTCGCTTTGCTTCTGGGGATTTTTTTCTTGAAGTAGTTCCTTTAATACAGCATAATATTCATTTTCAATATCTACCCAATTTACAAGGGAACATTGATGAGATATACGCTCAAAAAAAAGATTTTTAAACTTTAAATGAACTGTCATAGGTGTATTAGGGTCATTGTTATACTCATCTATTATTAGGTACAATTTCTCTAATAAGGTGTCTTTTTTGCATGAAAAGAAGCTTTTATTAATTTCTGTCTTGCCACATTTTTTCTCAAAAACAATAAATTCGTCTTCACAATTACCGATATATTGCACTCCTCCATAGGTTTCTTTCATCCACTGGTCATATCCGCCAAACACCTTTTCTGTTACACCATTCCAATAGTCATCTATAAAATCTTTATATCCGGTTTTAAGATTATGTGCCATATCAAAACCGTTGCCAATAATTATAATTCTATTCATGCTAGAACCCTATTTTAAGTTAATAACAAATCTCACATGCCTTCCTTCCCATATTTTGTGCTTTACTAATGCTTACTGCAACAACATCACCTTGACAATTGTTAAAGCCTCGGCAATCACTACTAAAATGATAAGCATATACACTACTTCCAGTACTCTAGCACTGTTGTAGATTTGTTAATTTGAATTTACCACCAGGATAGATTTTGTTTTTCAAAGTATCCTGTGCCCAAGCAAGTAACTCCTGAACAGCTTCGTGATCGTATTTATTTTCCTCTGCCATATAGTTTTTACTTTAACGTAATACTACTATCTTCAAACTGTATATTATTATATTGATTTAAATAAGATGTTC
>ENA-ORVB01000847-ORVB01000847.1-human-gut-metagenome-genome-assembly--contig:-NODE-847-length-23313-cov-8.36942_pt1 | contig 23313 bp, 18 predicted proteins | sample MGYA00242090_ERZ509231 | MGnify/ENA primary metagenome ERZ509231 (study PRJEB26280, sample SAMEA2338798) | human gut metagenome | biome: human gut; feature: human-associated habitat; material: faeces...
CAATCAGAAAATCAACCACATTCTCTTCAAGATACTCATCGCTCAAGATAGAATATCCCCAGAATTGGCCACTACTTAATAGAAACTGAGGATGCTTAAGAGAATAATTTGTATAACTATTTGCATTCAATTGAAACAGATAGTAATTGTCTACTCCAAAGGGATTGATAAAACTGATACAAGGTGCCCATGTATGCCCTTTCTCGTTAAAGTCAAAACGCTTCAATTTCATATCAGTAATAGGCAATGCAGATTCCATTCTTTGAATATCAGACTTATAATGTTTTCCTCCATAAAAAATATCCAACTGATAAGAATGCCCTTCTATACCATAAATCTTGGTAGTGGCATACATACCCCGGCAAGAAATATTATCATGCCCGGGATTCACTGCCACACGTGCAGACTTCTTCTGATAATAATCGTAATAGTCATAAAAGACCCCACCATAGTCATCATACGGATGAAGCACCTGCATTGTGTCCTTAATGCCATCCGTACAATCAGTCACTATCATAGTAGCATCTTCTATTCCTTCGTATTGTCCGTCTTGACCCGATATTAAAGCAGGTTTTCTCAAAAGGAAAAAGTAAGGTGGATTCTCACTGGTTATCACCCCGTTAAAAACAATTCCATCAAGCATAGAATCTGGAATATCAACATCAAACTCCTCCTCACAACCTGACAAAAGAAAAAGCAGACACAACGTCCATATAATACTGAAATACCTCACCATAATAGCCAAGATTTATTTTACAGTTCCAATTCCTGCTTCAAGAGTCTAGTCAGCTCTTCATAAGAATTTGTGATATATATCAATCTGTCATTAATGATAATGGTAGGAGTGGCAAATAGTCCCCGTTCCATCAATTTGTTGATGGTATGATTTACCCTATCATAATTCACCGCAGACAGCAGTTCTTGCTTATATTCTTCGACATCCAGACCCAGTCTACTGGCAGTAGCAAAAACAAACGCAGAATCGACCAAAGCCTCATGTTCAAAAATGGCATCATGAAACTCCCAGAATTTATTGTATTTGACGGCAGCTTCACATGACAAAGATGCAAGAGTAGGCTCATCGGCGAAATTAATAAAGCCGAATCTCACTTTATCCTTGTATTCACTATAAATCTGTTTCAACGTCTTTTCAAAGTCAACACAACGTTTGCAATCAAAGTCGGACGCTACAATAAAAGTGGTAGCAGCATTAAGATTCCCTCTATAATGTACATTCAAGTCACTAATAACACATTGAGGCTGTTTGGGAGGATAAAGATATCTTTTTATATCTGCTTTATTATACAGTGAATCTGCCAAATGCTGAATTACAGCAGCCCTTATATCATTTCTCAAAGAAATATTCCCTTCAATACTTCCTGAAGACACTTTGCTAAGCCTTTCTCTTGAATGGAGGACACGTTCATCTACTGAGCCGAACATCATAAGCAGGCTGTCTTCTTTACCATTTATCATCTCTTTTACATAATCATCAAGAAAAACATTGAACGTTTTCCCCACGGCAGCAGCTTCCTGCTCAATCAGTTTATGCTTAATCAAATCGTCCAAGGCTTTCAACTTTATTTCGTAAGCTGTATTCAATAAATCAAAAGTTTCCTGAGTAGTTAGTCGGGACAACTCTGAAGCACTGATTTCATAGCCATTCACTTCTGCCACAATGCTCTTGTCCCGATTGGAACAAGAGCACAGAAAAAAGAAATATAAAAAAATAAGATACTTCATATCGCTACGGCAGAGGGACTCTTCCAAAATTAGGATGATACAGATTTCTTAACACAAAGTCCTCCTTATCCGTATTCAAGACAACATAATATCTTGTATTATCTGTTCCTTCTATTCCATGCATACCCGATGATATACTTGAAGTATCTTCTTTATATCCTTTATAGTGCTTCAACCAATTTTTGTTACTGGAATCTTCATCATCAACATAAATTATTCCTCTATCAGTAAATGCTGGACCATCCAATAAAACCCCATATGTGATAGATTGTTTTGGACCAAGTCCAAAAGGTGGTGTCCATTGAGGACGAGGGTAAGGAGGATAGGCCCAAGCTAAAGCAGCATTAGTATCCACTATTGTATAACCAGCAAGATCTTTAACTGACGAAAATCTTGTATCAGTACTACTTATGCTATTCTTATTATGCTTATCATCACAATCATGATAACGAACAAGAACATCCATTGTACCACCAAACTGAGAATAATTTATATGATTAACAAGAAATACCCCACCTGGATAATACCTATTTGCTTCAGTCAAACAAAATTTAAAATTCACATTACCATTACCATCCACATATGTATCTCCCACTGGACCTGAAACTTTAGAATTCTGTCTAGTATCTTCTGCATCTAGATGAAGAGTTAACTCTTTGTACGTACCACATGAACCAACCTTGAAAACTCCTACTACGTCAGTTGTTGCGGCATAAGCTGTACGCATAACCCTTTCTTTAGCAACAGACAATCTGTTCATCAATTTCTGTTCATACTCATCCATCGTAGCCTGAATGGCCTGTTCGTCGGCTATTGTCTCAATTTTGGCAGAATCAGCTTCAGCGCTGGCGGCTCTGGTCGACAATTCATAATCCTCGGCAGCCCTGGCAAGCTCTGCATCGTTCTCCAATAAATCGTAGCTGTTGCTGCATGAGCAACAAGCCAGCGCGCCCAAAAAGGCGAACAGCAAATGTTTCTTCATTTTTTCTTGAATTATAGTGTTAGTACGTAAAATCCCCGTATAATACGGTATCTCCGATAGTAATTTCTATACGGTAAACCTGCTAAATTTAGTATTATCTCAGAAGTAGAAGTAGAGTACGAATCAGAAAGAATGGTTTCATTAGTAAAAAGGCTGGTAACTGAAACCTCAACATCAGCAGTACTCTTTAAATCTACTGATATTAATTCGTAATCCGAATTCAAATAAGCAAATACTTCGAATGGAATAGTAGAACGTCCTGCTTTCTCCGGAGAATTTTTAGAATCGTGCTTTTCCAATCTTATTTTCCTTTCATTCTTTTGATATTGTCCTGCATTTACACTCATAGAAATAAAGGAAAATAGACATAACAATAGTAGTTCTCTTGTCTTCATATTAATTAATTCAATGGTTTCGAGACAAAGGAAGATTACTTTCTTATACTAACAAAGAAAAAAGAGGTAATAAAGGTAACAACAACGGGTAACAAAAGTAACAAAGGAGAAGATATGCCATTGATTATCAACAATCAAAGATATGAGAGAACTGCTCAGCATCAATTTTGCCCTTAATACGGTTTTTCCTTACTTTTATGGCATCTGCAGAAACATTGGTGATATGCAGAATGACATCTTTGGGGCAACGAAGCAGAGACAACACACAATAAAGCAGGTCGTCATTCGTCAAATTGGGGTAACGTTCTTTCAGGTTACCCATGACATCGGCAAATGATTTCCGGATATTACTTACAATCAATGCTCTGTATGTATCTGCTATCTTGATTTGCATTGAAGGAGTGGCCTTCTTCAGTTCATCCAGTCTTTTACTTCCTGCCGTTGTTTCAAACAAAGACAGACAAATTTGAAAACGTTCTTTTTCCAATTTCTCCAGTTCTGCATTCCTGTCATCGGAAGATGCTTCGGTAACTTCACTCAGGAATATGGCTTCCGCACGGTTCTCCATCAATCGCTGCTGCAAATCTACATATTTCTTTTTCCTACGACCATCACGCCACAGATAAAGAATAATCAATATCGCTACCAGAACAAGAAAAGCGGCAACCAAACCTACAATAATCCATTGATTTCTGGCAGACAACTCGCGTTTATGCAACTCCACCAGATGATTATCCATCAGTTTATCAAGCTCTGCACGGTCATTCATCGCTTGGATAGAATCATAATAGATAAAGAAAGAATCAGCATACAAAGTAGACTCCTTCCATAATTTCATTTTCTTGTATTCCCGGAACAAGCAGTCATAAGACGATGCCTTTACATATATGTTGGAGGATTCAGCACCTATCTTCCAATAATAAATGGCAGAATCGCTTTGGTTTAAGTCACCTAAAATATCCCCTTTGGTAGAACAAGCTAAAGTATAATCTTTTTTGGAAGATTGATATGACAATGCTTTCGATATATAAAATTCAGCTTCGGCATATCTGTCTTGTTCATTATAGAGAGCAGCTATATCGCTACATATAGCAAATAGCAAATCGGAACGCTGAAGAGCAGAAGCCATTTCTAACACTTGCCGATAATACACCAAAGCACTATCCAATTGATATTCCACCAAGAAAGTATCTCCAATATCATTCAAGAGATAACAAGCCCGGGCAGAATCTTTACCCACACAAAAGGCATACCCTTTTTTATACATGTCTCTTGCGATAGAGCGCAGTTTTTGTCCACTATAGCAACTCCCTAAATGGGTGTACAGCATCGCCACGAATATAGAGTCCTTCTCTGGTATCAGTTCCAGCGACTTCAGATAGAGGCTTATCGCCTTCGGAAACTCTTTATTTTCCATATAGACACATCCCCAATAGAAATATGCTTGCGCCAGCCGTTCCTGCTTTCCGCCTCCTTCGTAATAGTCTACCGCTATCTGTATCAGCGAATCGTTCTCCAGCAGCACACAACTCTTGTATCGGGCTTGCGTCAGCAGCAACGCATACAAGGCGCGTTCTTCTCCCCGCAACTCGCGGGAATCCGGTATCTGTTCCAACACCAGCAAAGCACTGTCGGGATTGCTCCACATCATGGAATCTGCTGCCACGAGCATGGAACGTGCAGAAGTGACTTCCTCCTTGCACGACTGGCACAGCACAGAAGTTACTAAAAAGAAGGAAAAAGCAAGCAAAAGGTATCTCATAGGCAGCCCTATATTCGTTGTTGTTCACAAAGGTACACTATTTAGAGGAGATTACTGTACACATTCCATGCACATTTTGCAGGTAAGCTACGAATGCAATGGCAAAATTGCTTGTAAAATAAGGAAAAGAGAGAAGAAGAATCGCTTGTTGATAAACCACCATGCCCCCGTGACGAGCAAAAACACGAAAGCCACCTCTTCTGCATATACCGATATTCCGGAGATGCAGAAGGGCAGCCTTCTATATAAATAGCCGTAAAGCTATGCTGATTATAAACCGAATGCGGCTTTCACCTTGTCCACATAGTCCAGCTTCTCCCAGGTGAAGAGTTCCACTTCAATGTCCTTGTTGCCTTCGTAGCGGCTCTTGAAGTGCTTGACGATGATCTGCGGCTCGCGGCCCATATGTCCGTAGGCAGCAGTCTCCTGATAGATGGGGTTGCGCAGTTTCAGACGGTCTTCTATCGCCTTGGGGCGGAGGTCGAACAGCTCGTCAATCTTACGGGCAATCTCACCGTCGCTCATATTGACGTGGCTGCGGCCATAAGTATCTACGAAGATATTAATGGGGCGTGCCACACCGATAGCGTAACTTACCTGTACCAGCATTTCGTCGGCAACGCCGGCAGCCACCAGATTCTTGGCAATGTGGCGGGCTGCATAAGCTGCGCTGCGGTCTACCTTAGAGGGGTCCTTTCCGGAGAAAGCGCCGCCGCCGTGGGCACCCTTGCCGCCGTAGGTATCTACGATAATCTTGCGTCCCGTCAGCCCGGTGTCACCGTGAGGACCACCGATTACGAACTTGCCCGTGGGGTTGACGTGGTATGTGATATGGTCGTTGAACAGTGCCAGCACCTTTTCATGATGGATGGAGGCAATGACACGCGGCATCAGAATCTCGATTACATCCCGGCGGATTTGGGCGAGCATTTCCTCGTCGGCCTTCAGCTGGGCGGCATCGCTGTCGTCGGCAGGCTGTACGAAGTCGTCGTGCTGGGTGGAAACTACGATGGTATCGATGCGTACGGGTGTGCCGTTGTCATCATATTCGATGGTCACCTGGCTCTTGGCGTCGGGACGGAGGTAGGTCATCACCTTGCCCTCGCGACGGACATCTGCCAGCACTTGCAGGATGCGGTGTGCAAGGTCCAGTGAAAGCGGCATGTAATTCTCCGTTTCGTTGGTGGCGTAACCGAACATCATTCCCTGGTCTCCGGCACCTTGTTCCATGGGGTCCTGTCGCTCCACGCCGCGGTTGATGTCGGGGCTCTGCTCGTGGATGGCGCTCAGCACGCCGCACGAATTGCTCTCGAACATATACTCGCCTTTGGTATAGCCGATTTTCTTGATTACTTCACGCGCGATAAGTTGAAGGTCAACATACGCTTTGGTTTTCACTTCTCCAGCCAGCACTACCTGTCCGGTAGTAACCAGAGTTTCGCAAGCTACTTTCGAACTGGGGTCATACGCCAACAGTTTGTCAAGCACAGCGTCCGATATTTGATCGGCCACTTTGTCGGGGTGTCCTTCCGACACCGATTCGGATGTGAATAAGTATCCCATTTCAATTAGAAATTAAAAATGAATAATTAAAAAGGAGATGAGGAAAGCGTCATTAATGAGTAGGTATGCAAATCCCGGTACACCGGAGTACCGTCAGAAAAGGATGTGTTTTAGCATTTTTTTCCGTGGTTGCAAGCTACCCAAATCTTTCCACATATCGTTTTCGGCTGCAAAGATAAAGGTTTTATGGGAATATGGTACACAACGGGCAAAGTATTAACTAAAAAACACGCTTATTACTGCAAAATATCTATTTTTGCAAAAACTTAATTCTAAATTCAATTATGAGAAAACTGTTATGGATATGCCTGTTGCTAATAGCATCAATTGCTGCAAAAAGTCAAGAGCAGAGCGAATTTACCGTACTGCAATGGAACATTTGGCAGGAAGGCACCAAAGTAACCGGCGGGTACGATGCCATTGTCGATGAGATTATTCGTCTGAAACCTGACTTTGTGACTTTCAGCGAAGTAAGGAACTATAATAACACCCGGTTTTGCGACCGTATCGTCCAATCACTGAAAGCAAAAGGAGAAACCTACTACTCTTTTTACAGCTATGATTCCGGACTATTAAGCCGCCATCCGATAACAGACTCACTTACCATTTTTCCTGAGAAAGACGATCATGGAAGTATTTATAAGATGACAAGCAAAATAAAAGGACACAAAATAGCCGTCTATACGGCACACCTTGATTATCTGAACGATGCTTATTATAATGTACGCGGATATGACGGTTCTACATGGGAAGAAATTCCCGTTCCTCAGACAGTGCTGGAAGTACTGAAAGTAAACGACGCCTCTTTACGCGACGATGCCATTAAAGAGTTCATTGCAGCCGCCCGCAAAGACATAGCAGAAGGAACCATCGTCATTTTAGGCGGAGATTTCAACGAGCCCTCACACCTTGACTGGATACGGGATACAAAGGATTTATACGACCACAACGGTCTGATTATTCCTTGGACAGTACCCCTAATGTTAGACAATAATGGCTTCATTGACACATACCGTACCCTGTATCCTGATGTATTAAACTATCCAGGTTTCACTTTTCCCGCAGACAATCCACTGGTTCCGGTAGAAAAGCTGACCTGGACACCTAAATCTGATGAGCGCGACCGCATTGATTACGTATTTTATTATCCTTACCCTGCCATTGAGCTGAAAGATGCCGTAATATTCGGACCGCAAGGAAGCATAGTAAAAAGCCAACGAACAAGTGAAAAATCAAAAGACAATTTTTTATTGCCTCAAGGGGTATGGCCTACAGACCATAAAGGGTTGCTCGTTACTTTTGATATAAGATAAAGACATAAAGTTATTTCTATGTTCATATTATAACAAAGAAAACAAGCCTATTCACAACAACTCCCGCATCTTTTTCTTTAATATCGGATGCACCAGGTCCGGTGCAATCTCCGCCAACGGCTCCATCACAAAGCGGCGTTCGTGCATCAGCGGGTGAGGCAGCTTCAATTCGGGAGTATCCAGCACCCGGTCACCGTATAAAAGCAGGTCGATATCAATCACCCGATCGCTATAGACCCCGCCTACAGACTTATGCGTACGCCCTATCTCGCGTTCTATCTCCTGGGTGAGATGAAGCACGGACAAAGGCGGAAGAAGCGTTTCCACGCAGGCCGCCGCATTCAGAAACGTATGCTCCGAAGAAAAGCCCCACGGAGCAGTAGCATAAAAAGCGGACAGGGAAACGACTTTCCCTACCCGCTCTTCTATTTTCCGGACAGCGAGGCGGAGATTGTGCTCCTTGTCGCCGAGATTAGTTCCTAAGCCAAAGTAAACGTACATCATTTAAGTTTAGTGATTAGTGTTCAGTGATTAGCGATTAGTGCCCTGCGGCGTAATAACGCAACCTGCCTGCATAGTGCTAATCACTAATCATTAAACACTAACCGCTAATCCCCAATCGCTATTTTACCTGTCTGTTATCAACATCGCATCTCCATAAGTACCGAAACGGTAATCTTCTTTCAATGCCACGTTATAGGCTTCCATCACCTGCTCGTAACCGCCGAAAGCGGCAACAATCATCAGCAGCGTGGAAAGCGGCATATGGAAATTGGATACCATCGCATTGGCCACCGTAAAGTCATACGGCGGGAAGATGAACTTATTCGTCCAGCCTTCATATTCCTTCAAATGGCCATCTGTGCTGACGGTACTCTCTATTGCACGCATCACCGTAGTACCTACGGCACACACCTGCCTGTTCAAATCCTTGGCACGGTTTACAACCTTTACGGCTTCTTCCGTAACAATCATCTGCTCGGAATCCGTCTTATGCTTGGTAAGGTCCTCTACATCGATGTCGCGGAAGTTGCCCAAACCGGCATGCAATGTAATATAGGCAAAGTCAATTCCCTTAATCTCCATGCGCTTCATCAGCTCACGGCTGAAATGCAGGCTTGCCGTAGGAGCCGTTACAGCACCTTCGTTACGGGCAAAGATAGACTGGAAACGTTCCGAATCCTCCGGTTCCACGGGACGGTTGATGATGCTGTGCGGCAGCGGCGTCTCGCCCAAAGCATACAATGCCTTCTTGAACTCGTCGTGCGGCCCGTCATACAGAAAACGAAGAGTACGTCCACGTGAAGTGGTATTGTCAATCACCTCGGCTACCATAGAGTCATCTTCACCGAAATAGAGTTTGTTGCCGATACGGATTTTGCGGGCAGGGTCTACCAGCACGTCCCATAAGCGCAACTCCTCATTCAACTCACGCAACAGAAATACCTCGATACGTGCACCGGTTTTTTCCTTGTTGCCGTACAGCCGGGCGGGAAACACCTTCGTATCATTAAAGATAAATACATCCTTATCATCGAAATAATCCAAAATATCCTTGAACATACGGTGTTCGATTTCGCCCGTCTTTCTGTGCAGTACCATCAGGCGCGACTCATCTCTATACCTTGTAGGATGTAAGGCAATCTTCTCTTCAGGAAGTTTAAACTTAAATTGCGACAGTTTCATAATCAGTTATGAGTTATAAGTTATTTATTGTTTATTTCAGTATATTTTTTAGTCATAAATGGCATGAGTTATCCAGCAGTATGCTCCTTCGTAGCAAATAACTTATAACCCATCACTCATAACTAAATCCTGCCCGTCTATCCACTCTTTGAAATCAAGCGGATTCAGACAGTCTTCTATGCGGACATCCCCCACACGGGTACGTTCCAGGGCCGTGAGATGAGCACCGCTATGCAGCGCTTCACCGATGTCGCGTGCCAAGGCGCGGATGTAAGTGCCTTTGCTGCACACTACCCGAACTTTTATTTCCGGCAGGTTGCATTCCAGCAGTTCAATCTCGTCAATCACCAGCAACTTGGGCTTCAGCTCTACCTCCTCACCTTTGCGGGCAAGGTCGTAGGCGCGCTTGCCGTTCACCATACAAGCCGAAAAAGCAGGCGGCACCTGCTGTATCTCGCCTGTGAACTTCTTCAATGTCTCCTCCACCAGCTCCCGCGTGATATGCTCCGTAGGATAGGTAGCGTCTATCTCGTGCTCCAAATCATAGGAAGGGGTGGTAGCGCCCAACCGAATGGTGGCGATATACTCCTTGGTATGATACTGGAACTCCTCAATCCGCTTTGTCGCCTTGCCCGTACATACTATCATCACGCCCGTGGCAAGCGGGTCGAGTGTACCGGCATGGCCTACTTTCAACTTCTTTACCTTCATCCGCCGGCAAATGTGGTAACGCGCATGCCCTACGACCTTGAACGATGTCCACCCCAGCGGTTTATTGAAATACAGAACTTCTCCCTCTTTAAAATCCATCATCACACCACCTCTAAATTGTGTCCCGTAAGCAACAGCAGAAGGATGATTCCTCCGACGATGATACGATACCATCCGAATGCCTTGAAACCATATTTCGTTACAAAGCTGATGAAGAACTTGATAGCAAGCAAAGCCACCACAAATGCCACCACATTGCCTATTATCAGCGCCGGCAGATTATTCATGATAATCTCCGTTCCTCCGTCCAGAAAGAGTTTCAGCATCTTATACACCGTAGCTGCAAACATCGTGGGAACAGCCAGGAAGAAAGAGAACTCGGCCGCAGCCTTACGCGTCATCTTCTGTGCCATACCGCCGACAATCGTTGCCATGGAACGGGACACACCCGGTATCATCGCAATACACTGGAACAGACCGATATTAAAGGCTTTCTTCTCCGTCAGAACGGTATCCTCACTGTTTTTCGAGAATATCTTGTCACAGAACAGCATGAACACACCGCCAATCACGAGCATCACGGCCACTACGGTCACGCTCTCCAGCATTTCGTCGACCTTGTCGCTGAACAGAAATCCCAGCACAGCCGCCGGAACGAACGCCACCAGCAGCTTCCAGTAAAAATCAAACTTATGCAGGAAGCGTTTCAGCGCGGAAGTACCTGCCGAAACCGGAGTATGGTTCAGACGGAAGAAACGTTTCCAATACAGCCAGACCACCGAAAGGATTGCACCGAACTGTATGATTACCGTAAAGGCTTTCACAAATTCCGTGCTCTCTATGCCCAACAGATTTTGTGTAATAATCATGTGTCCCGTAGAAGAAACCGGCAAAAATTCCGTCAGTCCCTCTACAATAGCGATAATAATCACTTCAAGCGTACTCAAATCTCCCATAGTTATTCTTCTGTTTTATCTTCTGTTTTCGGTTTACGTAATACTGCATATATCATAAAGACAAACCCCAGCAGGCATACCAGCGGCGCCACTTTAATGCGTCTTACACTAAAGATATCCGGCTCAAAGTGTGTCGGTGTGGATACGGGACCGGTCATTAAGATAAAACCAAGTATCACTACCGCCATGCCGACAGCAAGCAAAATAAAATTGGTCTTGTCGAAAGCGAACTTCTGTTTACTCATCTGTTTATTTACTATTTAACGATTTACTATTTACTATCTGAAACTTTACCTTTCGGAAAGCAATATTATATGTAATACAGGGTGCTTGCCTTCATTTTCAGATATTTGTTGATGGAAAGCAATGCACACAACCAGGTAATAAGCACTCCGAACACCAGTACGGAAACAGACACCAGCAGCATCACCTCCGGAGTGATAACCCTGATCAGTTCCGGTTCGTAAGAAACCAGCCAATAGGCGGCTCCCCACAAAATGGCATCGGCAATGACAGCCGACAATACGCCTATCCGGAAGTTGCGCCGCAGGAACGGACGCCTGATGAAGCCCCAGCTTGCCCCCACCAGCTTCATCGTATGGATAAGGAACCTTTTGGAGTAAATGGTCAGGCGGATTGTATTGTTTATCAAGGCAAAAGAGATGAAAGTCAGAATGACTGCCAGCCCCAGCAACATCAGACTGATATTGCGGATGTTCTCATTCACCGCATCAATCAGGTCTTTCTGATAAAGCACCTCCTGTATATCCGTATTCTTCCTGATTTTCTTCTCTATCTTGGCGATGCTGTCCGAATTGGCGTAACCGGAATGCAGTTTAATTTCAATGGACGCCGTAAAAGGGTTATAGCCGAGAAACTCCTGCGGGTCTGTTCCCATTGCCTCGGTCTGCTCGCGGAGCGCCTGCTTTTTGGAGATATACTCCGTTTCCTTCACAAACGGTTCTTTATCCAGTTTTTTCTGCAACTTCAGTATATCGCTCTCCTTCATGTCGTCGCTGATGAGAATGGAGAAGTTGATATTCTCCTTTACGTATACGGAAAGGTTGTGAGCGCCCAATACAAAGAACACCACCAGCCCCAGCAGCAGCAACACCAACGTAGTGCTTATGCTGGATGTGATGAACTGCATATCAAAACAGGGCACAGACTTGTTTTTAGCTTTCTTATTCATTTTCAATCCCTTCTCACATTTATCACTCTACCGTTTTTTCGCTCTTTTTCTTACGGAATACGTAAATCATGGAGCTGCTGCGTTCTTTCCTTACCAACGCATGAAACCATGCCAGCGTACCGACAACCATGCCGCGCAGAAACGGGCACGAACGACGCATGTTCTTCTCCGTCAACATAGACACGTAAAACGCGTCAAACGGCATGGGATGCCGCTCTGCCAGAATAAAGCCGTGCCTGGAGCCTAATTTCTGGATAGTAGCGGGAGTGAAATGCCACAAATGACGGGGAACATCGTAGGCAGCCCAATATGCACCGTACTTTCTGGCATCATATGAAGAACAGTTGGGTACGGCCACTATCAGCACACCTTTATCCGTCAGCAACGAGTTCAAGGTTTCCCAAGTCCCGTTCAATACTTCAAGATGCTCCATTACATGCCACAACGTGATGACATCGAAGCTCCCCGGCTCAAAATCCTTCAACGCAGTATCCGGCTTCACTTCCAATCCAAAATGTTCTTTGGCAAACACACGCGCTCCGGCATTCTTTTCAACGGCTTCCACCTGCCAGCCGGCACGGTTCATCGTATCGGCAAAGTAACCGGTACCCGTACCTATATCCAGCAGACGTCCCGTCTTGCGATGCGCCTCATGCGCTACCAGACGCGCTTTCCGCTTCAGCATATAACTGCGTACACGGTGGTATACGGAGTTCATCGCTCCTTTTTTCGTATCCGAGTGGGAAATATAATCGGGAGTTTCGTAATAGCGTCCGATTTCCGCTTCCACAGGAAAATCCTGAGTAAAGATAAAACCGCAATCCCGGCAACGGCACAAATGGAATGCCTCGCCCGAAGCATAATGGTCTATGCAGGTCAAGGTACGCTCCAAATGCGTTCCTCCACATACCGGACAAGCTTTTATAGTGAGTTTATTCATCGAACGTTTACCGATAAGGAAATGCAGCCTGAAACGGACAGACCGCATTAATCCTAAATTTGGTGCAAAATAACAAATAAAAAGTGATTTACAAGGCTTTCATTAAGGAGATTTAATATTAACATGAAATAAAAGTCCGCCCTACTGCAACCCGATATTGAAAAGACAGAGAAATCCCAACTCAGGTTTTCTTCACAAAACGGACCGGTTATCACCTTTGTGTCCGTTCTTAGGCGGACAACTGTCCGATAATGAACAGAGATAAAAACAAGAAATACACTGTTAATCAAACAGTTAATCTATTGGCACGGTTATTGACTTTTATAATGCGAAGACGTTCGAGAAAAAAAGACGGAAAAAGCAACTTTTTATATCGGCAGTCACGTCTAACGGTAAAACAGGAATAGTAACAATAAAAAAATAAAGATTATGAAAACTACAAATTTATTCAAAGCAGTCGCATTCGTAGCAATGATTATCGTAAGTATCATGAACTCAGAAGTCAAAGCCCAGGACAGATTCATTACCAATGAGGAAGTACAGAATGACCTGATAGTGGCAAAAACCATCTTCAGACAAAGCGGAACTTACCTCTACAACCACATGCGTTATGAATTTACATACGATGACGAAAACCGCCTGACAAATAAAACCGCCTCCAAATGGGACAGCGTCAAAGAAAAATGGATGCCTTATTTCAGGATGTCCTATCAGTATGCCGACAATGAAATCACCTTATCCTACGCCCGCTGGAACGAAAAGCATCAGTCTTATGATAAAGATGTGAGAAAGAGCGTGTACGAAATGAATGCGGAGAATATGCCGGTAGCCTACAAAAGCAACCGCATATACCACACGGTAAACCTACTGACAATGGCAGAATAATGAAAAATTAAAGTTAACAATACATTAATAAGGGGAGTACGGTCCGTGAGGTTCGTACTCCCCGTCTTTGTACCTTACTCAGAGTTCTTTTACAAAATAAGTCAAAGTAGGCAAATGGTCACTGTATCCGTTCTGGAAAGTAGTTCCGGAGAAAGTGCGCAACGGATAGCCTTTATACTTTCCTTCCTGCTGGATAAGGAACGGACGGTTAAAGACTTCCGATTTCCAAAACTTCAATGTACTGCGGTCCTTTCCTATCAGATTACCCGAAACAATCTGCTGGTCGAACAAGTTCCACTGATTCTGGTAACAGAGCGAACCGATGCCTTGCTCAAAGAGCTTCCAGGTAGCATTATAATAACCGCCGGGCTTCACTTCCCTGATGCTCTTCACAGCTCCCAGCACTTGGCTGCAACTCTTGTTATCGGGGTCGTCATTCATGTCGCCTACAATTATCACCTTTGCCTGCGGGTTATCGGCATGCAGCGAGTCGGCTATATGGCGGGTGATGCCGGCTGCAAACTCGCGCAAGGGTGATGATTTGGAACCGCCATAGCGTGACGGCCAATGGTTTACAATCATGTGAAAAGGCTCTCCTGCCAGTATACCGCTCACCAAAAGCTGGTCGCGTGTTTTATAGCCCGGCATGTCGGGCTTGGCAAACGGATAAGTACGTGCAGACACAAAAGTAAACAGTCGCGGATTGTAAAGGGCAGCCACATCGATGCCACGGTGGTCGGGACTCTCGAAATGCACTATCCGGTAGCCCAATGAGGCAATAGGCTCTGTCTTTACGAGGTCCTCCAGGACTTTTTTATTTTCTACTTCGGAGATGCCGATAATGGCAGGTCCGGCAGGACAATAGTCACGCGCCAATTGTGAAATCACCTTGGCAACATTCTGCAATTTCTGTTCGTATTTGACCTGTGTCCATTCGTACTTACCGCCCGGAGTAAAGTCATCATCACCCGGATTATCCGGATTGTCTTCCGTATCCCACAGATTCTCCAGATTATAAAAGGCGGCAGCATATACACGCAGCTTGCCCTGTGCGAGCAAGCCGGTGGACAGGCATAATACCAAAAAAGCTGACAATATGAGTCGTCTGTTCATAAAGCGCAATTTTTTAATTACCGGTAGGAGTAGGTTCGATAACTGTTCCGCCGTTACCGGTATTGCCACCGGTAACCGCTGTTACTTTTACATTTTGTATCTGCCACCTCAAAGCATTAGCCGTCGAACTCTTATAATGGAACGCAAATTGAATTTTCTTACCTGTATAAGTATCCAATTTAATATTACCGGAAGCAACGAACTTATTATCTGTCCCTGTAGAATAGGTAGGAATGCCGACTTCTGTCCATACGTCTCCCCCTTCTTCTCTTACTTCCAGTTTCAAATCTTCCAAATGCGTATCGGCAGCAAATGTTTTAAAGGTGTGGTCGAAAGTCAAGATTACACTATTTTTGCCTGTCAAATCAAGTACAGGAGAAACAAGACGGCTTTCAGAGGCTTGATTAGCGCCATTAACATAGGCGCTTGCCATCATATAATAAGTTTCATTATAGTTAGACGCTTTCCACACATAATCACTTCCCTGCGGAAGCTGGACATCCTCTATGGTAAATGCACCTTGCCCGCTCTCCTTGCCAAAAGACTCTTCAAGGATTGTCACCATCTCCTCCGGCTGTTCCGGCGTCTCATCTCCCCCCGGAGTTTCCGTAAAGTCCGCCACATCATCCGCACTTCTTACCGTAAGTTGCCAGCCTCCTTTGAAACGTCCCAGGATACCGGTTACGCTTCCTTTTCCTTTTGGCAGCTGATTGGCTGCAAAGTTGGCATACGAGCTGGTACGTATCATAATGACATTTCCGTGGCTATCCTCTATGTTCTCTTCCCCATAGTCATCCTCCGGAGCAAAAGTGCCTTTTCCGCCATTTTGGAATGTTACGCCGGTAAATTTCACCAATTTGAACTTATAGCCGTTCACATCGGCATTCACCTTGCTGATATCATCTATTACAAGCGGAGTCACATTCTCCGGATTTGCCCAACTGTCTTTCTTCACGTGTGCCTGAAACTCTTCCCACGGTGTACGGTAAAGATACCCGTCGGGGTGTCCCAGTTGCAACTCATCGCCATACATGGAAAGGCTCAATCCTTTCAGGTCGATATAAACCGTCTGTCCTACGGGATAGTAATTATACACGCTGTTCTGGTCCACTTCCATTTCGATGGCGCCGGTTTCGTCCTGCAAATAAATCTTCTTGAAGATATTTCCCGACTCGTCATTGGCAGTGATAACGGCTTTCATCACTTTTTCCTCGCCAATGGTATAGGGAGCATCCTCCCCTACTGTTGCCCCCATAGCACGCAGTTCCTCTATCGTGGTATTGGCTGCCGGACCATCATACTTGGGCTCGTTCAAAGGCGGCGCATCATAATCGCGCTCGCAGGCTGCGAACACAAGAGAAGAGATAAGCAATAAGCTGATTCTATTGAAAAGTTTCATATTCTTATAATTTTTCTGATTATATAGGATTGGTTAAAAACGATAACTTACGTTGAGGAAACAATTCAGTCCCTGCATATAGTAATACTTGCCGCCAAAACGCGTAGGATAACTCAGGTCGGAACGGCCCTGTTCATAGCCGCCCGTACATATATCCTTCTTGTTCAGCAGGTTGTTTACCGAAAGGTTGAAGTTGATAGACTGGCGTCCGGGCAGATAGAATATCTTACCCACCGAAATGTCCACCGTATAAGCTGCCGGAAAGCGTTCCTGCGTAGTCAGTGTACGGTAAGCCTCCATCTGTTCCGGATTGTAGGGATTGACGGAAGCATAGTTGGACGACAGGCGGCGCAACGGTGCAACCTCGATATAATTGCGGGCAAAACCGTTGACATTGGCTCCCAGGAACCAGTAGTTCACAAAGTAACGCACACCGAAAGTGCCGGCAAACTGCGGCATTCCACCCACATAAACATCTTTCATGTACACCTTTTCCTGATCCGTTATCTTACCGTTTTCGGAGTGCTTCACACCGTCGGGGTTATTGCTGTAATAATATTCGGAAATGGTTCCTGCAAGGTCGAAGCTCCAATGGTCGTCCAACTTGTAGGTAGCCCCCAGTTCCAGTCCGCGGTGAATGCGGTTTACACCGTACAACACGTGATTGATGAATGTGCCCTCTATGCCGTCGTAATAACTGTTACGCTCCATCTGGTCGTAGAAATTGGTTTGGAAAACACCGATACGTCCAGCCAGTTGGGGCATGGAGAATACATAGTTGAGGTCGGCGCTGAAGATGCGTCCGCTCTTCATGTTGTCGATTGTGCGGTCGGTGATACGGGGTGAGATATACGCCTCATTGGGCAGCGGCGCTTCGCTGCCGTAACTGATGTTGGCGGTCAGCATATGGCGCCCGTTAAACTTATAAGTGAGACCGCCCTTTACGGTAATATCGGTAAACTGATGACGGATACCCTTGCCATAGGAACTGTCCGGATAGCGTCCGTTGCGCATCTTTCCGTCGCGGCGGAAATTGGTATAAGTCAGCTTGGCTCCATAGTAGTAGTCCCAGTGCCGCGAAGTATAGCGGTTCACCGCCCAGGCATTTGCCGAGTAGATGTTCAGATTGAAATTGTAACCGAAGATACCGTCCTTATACACTTTACGGTCCGGACGGTTCAAGTCGTTCTGCAACTTGTCGTGGTCGCCCGAAAAATCGCGTTCGGCAAACTTGTCGATATCCAGCACATAGTTGCTGCCCAGCAGGTCGTCTACCGTCTTGAACTGGCGCGACTGCGTAAAGCGCGCCCCTACTCCCGCCGTCAAACCCAGATGACGGTTAAACTGCTTGTTCAGTGTGGAGTTGAACGAGGTCTCCAACAGGTCACTGCGACGCTCTTCCACCATATATACGGCAGCACCGTTACCGGCACGCAGGTTATTGGCATTGGCTAGATAAAGGTTGTCCCAGTTTATCTGGGTGAAATCGGGACGTCCGCTACGCCATAAGTCACGGTACTGCATCTGCATATCCTCGTCTTCAAAATAAGAGGGCAGGTAGCGATAGTAGTCGGGACGCGGGTCGGGAGCGTTATACCAGTTCAGCGCCGTATTGCCATAGCGTGCATAATGCGCACCCACACCGGTGGTGAGCGTTGTAGTATCGTCTATCTTCCAGATATGCGAGATAACGGCGGTCGGGTCGAATGCGGTCACTACTTTCGCATTGCGTTTCTTGCCGTTCTGGTATCCCCAATTAGGATTGTAAAGGTAATTGTCGGTCAGCTCGTAGACCTCACGGTATGAGTTACCTTGCTGTCCGCGCTGTACGGGCGATACGAAAGCGGTCATCGAAAGGCTGTGCTTGCCGCCCTGCCACTGCTTCTCGGCAGAGAAAGCAAGAGCCAGGTTGTTGTAAAACGTACCGTCTATGTTTCCCTCGTGCGAATAGCGGCCACCTGCCGATGCGGTAAACGCCCATCCTTTTTCGTTGAGTCCGGTGGAATAGGTAAACATGCCCCGCAGGTAGTAGTTACGGTTGGTATAGCTCACGGTAGCCTTGCCGCCGGGAGTATAGGACGATGCACGCATATTTATATTTTCGGCACCGCCCAGTGCTCCGAAAGTAAAGGTAGAGGGTGCGGTGAAGTTGGTTACGTCACCGTTGCGGGTCATGTCATTCAATGCTCCAACAGAGGCATAATTAAACACTCCGCGGTTCTGGTCATTAAACTCCACGCCGTTAATGTATTTCAGTTCCTGCGAACCGGTATAGCCGCGCGGCGAGAAACGGGCGGGCGACAACTGGTAAGCGGCGCGGTTCAGAAAGACATCGTTAGAGAGGATTACGGTGGAGCTCACATCCTGCGAAGCGTTCTCTACATCGTCATCCACCATGCCTGCGTCTATCACGCCAATCATGGAGATGTCTTCGGTGGCATTCAGCTCGGTCACCTTAATGGGCTCGAGTTCTGTAACGCCCAGTTTTTCCACTTCAATGGTTACACTCTTCGGAGTAATCAATACGGAGTTGAGCTGTATGACATGGCTTCCCGGCTGCAAATTACGGAGAATGAAATTACCGTTTGCATCGGTAGTAACCTGTCTGTCCTGCCCGGTCAGAGTGACGATGACTCCGGGTACAGGCTCATTGCTCACTGCTCCGACTACACTGCCTTTCACCGTACCTGCACTTTGAGCAAAGGCGAGACAGGGGAAGAAGAATGTAATGAAGAACAGTAATTTTAGTTTCATACGTTAATTGGGGTATAATAATGAGTGATTTAAATCATAATTTGTGGGTGTGCCGAAAGTCTGATAAACCTTATATCCTATCATTCTGAATAGAGTGAAGATTCTCTGAATGACCGAATGTAAAAAATTATCGGTATTTTAACACACCCACACAACAATGTGAATTAATCGCTTACTTCAAGCAATACTAATAAAATATCATTTTGCGATACCTGTCAGACTAACATTATCAATACGATAACCAGAGGTATTAGTTGATTCTTCACTGGTAAACTGAATATAAGAAGCCCCATCAGGTATTGCCAATGTAACAGATTGGTACTTATTTTGCTCAACAATAGGCATATCGGGTACATCTACATCACCCTTATCTGTTAAAACCTTAATAATATTTTGATTTCCTGCCCCATTAGCAGTTATTTCATATTCTAATTTTAGACCTGTATAATCAGTTGCAAAACCCTCTATCTTCAATGCACTGTTTTTTCCTGCTGCAAACCATACATGACCATCTAATGTACTTGTAGAACGTACGCTTGCATTACTATAAGATCCTGACATTAATGGGTCGGTAAACACGAGATTAGCATTTTCCCATCCCTTATAGACATCTACAGAAGGCCAATGATTACCTTTTTGAGGCGTTCCGAATCCTTCAGAGAACAAAACGGTTCCTTCACCGGGTTCCGGTTCCGGCTCTGGTTCAACAGTGCCTCCACCTTCACCATCAGCTACCACTTTCACTTCATCTATTTGCCAAGTAGGAGCACCATCAGCAGTACTTATATATCTGAAAGCTATTTGCTTATTCTTTCCTGTATATGCACTTAAATCTACAGTGGCTGTCACATAGTTATAATCATTACCTGTTCCATAAGTCGGAATCTCAATTTGAGTCCATCCCGTAGCATCGGTTGTAACTTCCGTTCCTTCATCAGCAATCCAAAGCGTCATTTCTTTGGCTTTATCCACTCCGTATTTATGAGCATGACTAAATGTTAAAGTAGCTTTCTTAGCAGCAGATAAATTAAGCACGGGAGAAACCAGCCACCCTTCGGAAGGTTTATTTTCTTTATTAATAAAAGCACTGGCTTTCATAAATTGCTCCGATTCTTGAGTTACCTTATCTGTGTACTCAGCCCACGCCCAAACACGATTACCTCCTACGGGTATAACAAGATTCTTTATAGCAAATGCTCCTTCATTTGTATCGAACTTCTCATCCAACAACACCTTTTCTCCTTCCGGCTTCTCACCGCCACCTTCACCAAAGTCCACATTAATATCGCCACCAGGCTGGTCTGTCCACGATTCAATGCTTGCTCCGCCCATAGTAACGGCAGGTTTACCGTTTTCCGTGGACAAAGTAGCAGTGTACGTGTATTTATATCCGGCCTCAAAACCGGCACCACCATTTACGGAAACAGGCCATTCGAAAGTCTTACCGTCCAGCACGAATGTCATCTTGACGCCATCCAGTGTAGTGGTAGGCAGGATAATCGCCTCAGCAGTAGTGCCATCGGCACTGACATTCATGTCGATATTGGCTTTACTCTCTTTAGCTGCCAGCGTACCGTCAGCCAGATTAAAATCGGCTTGTGTATTCATTCCGGAAAGAGAGATTTTCAATCCGCTTATATCGGGAAGAGTCTCATCGCTACCGACAGCAATCACAATCTGACTCAGTTTATGTTTGAAAGCCAGGTCTACAGCCTCTCCGGCAGCAATTGCCTTGGCATTATCAGAATAAAGCAAGTCTACTTTGGCAGGGTCTGCCTGATTATCTACAGACACGGCTAAAGTCTTACCGTTTAAAGAGGCGGAATAAGGATAATAAGCAATGAAATTTGCCGTTCCTTCTTCCGGATACCTCAATGTCTGTCCCGGAGCAGCCGTAAGCGTACCGCCGTCCGATGCAACATATTTTTTGTTGGCAAATTCAGCAGTTTGCGTCGTCATAAAGATACCTACTTCATCACCATTGCTCCAAACGTCTTTGGAAGCTTTGGTCTGCAGGCCGTCAATGCGGGAATTGAAAGTAACGCTGTTACTGTCCAACCATTCACTATTGTCATCATTGTTAGTACATCCCGTAAAAACAAGGGCTGACAATGCGCCCATAATCAATAAATTACTGACTCTCATAATGATTTGTTTTTGAGATTGGTTTTGTTTTTATGTTGTCTTAATTGAGTACCTTTGTACAGTAGGATTATTGCCATTTGGATAAATCCAATTGGCTCTTTGTGCTCTCATCAAGTCCCGGGAAGAACTCAAATCCGGTATTCTTTTCCAAATCACTGACGGAAACCGCATATTTCATATAGGATTGAGAATCTGTATAGTCCCTATGTTGCATCCAGAAAGCAATCGTATGATACTTGCCGCCTATCTTACGCGCCACAGCCTTAAAATAATAGGACGGAATAGGAATATCCTTGCCATCATTATCCTTTATAGATTTTTCTTTTATCCAAGTAGCATCATCTGAAGGCGGTACTGCACCGGTCACAACATAAACTGTATCCGAAGCGGTAGACCAACTATTAATTCTATGTTCCAAATTCATCCAAATAGCTCCGTTAAATTTGTCTTGTCTTTGCGGAGTCTGATTGGTAAAATAAAATGTCTGATTATTCATCTCCATGGTAGCTACACGGTCATTACTCGGTATTTGATGTCCTCTTCTATAAATCTTCCCACCATAGGATTTTGAAACCACAGCTTGAAATTCATTCTCCCCCACAAGAGGATCAGAAACCCAGTTATCCTTTCGGTCTACATTTTTCTCGGTATAACACCGATGCAAAGGATAAGCCACCCAATGTGCCATCTTCATCTTTTTATCATACAGCATACTATAATTACGTATCATCTGTCCCTCCATATCCGGTCGGGCAGTACCCTTATATTTTTGCTCCGTATTATGAGTAACATACATCAAATCATGATTTTCCATCTGTGCTTTCGTTATAACCGGCGTCTCAAACCACTTGGCATACTTAGGCGCTTCAGGGTCTACCGTTGTATTTCCCCCTGTATTACTGATTCTCAAATTAAGCGTATACCTTGCTCCTGCCTCAATATTTCCCGCTATATTTGTTTCAATCTCCTTATCTTTCCCGTTGACGGATAATGTAATTTTCAGTTTTCCTTCAAAGGATTGCGGTATCAGCACAGCATCCGCCTGCGTACACTCTTTATTGACGCACATGGAAACAGCTTTTTTTTCATTTCCCAATTCAATGTTATCACTCTCTTTCGAAAGGTCTATGGTAGCCTTGCTTATCAGTGGCTGCACCGTTGCTTTGATTCCCGTTAACGAACTGCCGTCGGCACTGCTCAGATTCAGCACCAGTTTTGCCAGCAAATGGCGGAATTGAAGATTGCCGGTAGGGGATGTCGCAGTCCTGCCTGTCAGGTTAACAGCTGTCATCAGGTCAATATCCTGCTGACGGCTCTGGTCTGTCACGTCAAGGACATACCGGGTATGGTCCGTCACTTGCTCATCATACGGATAATAAGCAATGAAATCCACCGCCGTTCCGTCTTCCGGATAATAAACGGCATTGCCCGCTTTTCCCACGAAATTGCCGTCACCCCGTGCGGTGACATACGCTGCATTGGCTTTAAGGACCTTTTTATTGGCATTGTCGAGCATAAAAAGACCGATCACATCATTCGCTTCCCACGAAGCATTGACCGCTCTCGACATCACCCTGTCATCTATGACAGATGTAAATGTGGCTTCCGCAGCCTGATTACCCTGCGGCAATTCAGCAAATTTACTTTCACAAGCCTGAAGAACGATAAACAAGGATAGAAATCCGATTGCACTTTTAATTGTCATACTGAAAAATATTACAATAGTTCGTTAAAAATTAGCCAAGCCTAAGCGGCTTTGGCGGTAAATAAAATG
>ENA-ORVB01000852-ORVB01000852.1-human-gut-metagenome-genome-assembly--contig:-NODE-852-length-23186-cov-25.5062_pt1 | contig 23186 bp, 15 predicted proteins | sample MGYA00242090_ERZ509231 | MGnify/ENA primary metagenome ERZ509231 (study PRJEB26280, sample SAMEA2338798) | human gut metagenome | biome: human gut; feature: human-associated habitat; material: faeces...
ATGCAGATTATTTTCGCTTCTGTATCATATTAGGCGCGTAGTTGCGGATTTGAGGTTGGCTCGATTTTCCTCCATTCCTTTATCTTCCATATTGTCGGAAAACAATAATCTCGGATAACGCATATCTGAATTTTTCAAAGATGCCAAAAATATTGCAAAACGTGCGGCCATCTTTAGGTAAAAACCAGAACTGGCAGACAATTTTATATATTGATTGGAAATATAGGCAATATTCTGTTTGTAATCTATTGTAAAATCATCCGCACTTTGAAACTCCGTTTGACGTAATTCGTCATGCTTTAATAAATAGATGCCTATTTCTGAAACATTTCTGTCTATTTCACGACGTTTTTGTTTCAACGTGGATGCTTTTGCCTCAATGAATCTTGTTAATTCAGATTCCTTTTGCTGCAATTCCTCATGATGTTTCAATATACTTTCATATTGAATGGCAGTTTCTAAAAAAGATTTGTATTGAAGGATCTCGCCTTCTTTGAACCCCTTGGTCTGTATTAACTGGTCTAACTGTTCATCAGCTGTAGTTAGCACATTTTTCAGAGAAGAATCTAATTGAGATTGAGCTGTCCTTAAAGAAACCATTACGGATTTGAGTTCATTTTCTTTCTCAGTTTTGAGTTCAATGTTCTGAGCCAATAGTTGCTCAGACTCTCTTATCTGAAAACCTATCTCCAACTTTATTCTAAGTGCTTGGGCTTTACCTTGCGTGTTATCTATTGGCGACTTACATAGTCGACAATGTCCTTCAGGTACATTTGTGTCAAGTTTAGACAAACACTCAGGACAATATTCCAGTGGCAATTTGTCAAGGTAATCCCTTGTGGCAATGGACGAGTCCAAGGCTTCTATTTTCTTGGAAAGCGTTGCTATAAAGAAATTGGAATCAAGTATTTCCATTTCCAAATTCTTTATATCGTTCTCCAATTCAAGTTGTTGTCTTCTAAGAGCGGAAATTTCTGACTGAAAAGTTTCGTATTCTCTTGTCTTCACCTTAGCTTTTATTGTCGATTCCCTCATTTTTGTAATTTCATCGGTAAGACGACTTATCTCATTGGCAAGGTTGGATAAATAAGATTGGATTACCGCACTTGATTTTGTCAGCGGATTTGCAAAAAAGGCATTGGCAATTTTTATTGTTCCTTTGGATTCTTTCAACTCTCCTTGCACTGACAACAAATCCAATTTTGCTTTGTACAAAGCTTCATCATATACACCGAGTAATATTTCCGCCACGGTTTCTCTCGTCAATTCCTTGTCGAAACTTTCAAAATAAAAAAGTGACTCTGTTGGCGACTCTTGATCCAAATACACTAAACGCAATAATTGGTGCATTGTGATATTGCTATCGGATTTTACCTCAGGCAAACCAAGCATCTCAAACAAGATATTTGAGAAACTTCTTCGTTCAGAAGAAGTATTATATCCAAACTTTTGCCAAACGTCCTTTTTCTTGTCATTCAGACTCTCATCCAAAGTTCCATAATATATATACATAGGAGACTTTGAATTGACACGTTGCTCGGTATTTACATCCAAATAGCGTTTCAGTGTGACGACAGTTCCTTCGTTTATGCAGACTTCTGCCATGACATATCTACACTTTAAAGCCTCAGGAACAAACCCAGTATAAGAACCTCCTAAAGCGAAGAAAATAAAGCGAATAATAGTTGATTTACCACTACTATTATGCCCTCGTATAATATTGACTCCTTTATGGAACAGCTCATCATAAGCAATTTTATTTTCAAGAGTCACTATACGTAAGCGTTGAAGAAATAAACTATCCTGCATCATACTTAGATTCCATTAAATTAGTACGGCTTTTCAAACCATAAATTCCCAACATTGACATTGATTTTGAGAATAGGCTCATGAAAGAAAGCGTATTACTTTCCGTCTGCGGAAGTACGCCTGTCTTTTCAATGAATTTATTCAATAGGGTTCTATTGGAAATCATTATTTCCTTATTAAGGAAATGTCTTTTGTCAATTATTCCATACGAAACCAAAGAACTTAATGCTGCCATTTGATACGGACGTAATCTGTCAAATAGCTTTCTATTATCTCCGTTATACTCATATGGATTTTTTGTTTTATCGATATATCGTTTTCTCCAAGACTTTAAATCTTCTTCGTTTCTACGAATCATAATTGTGTAAGTCTTTGAAGGAAATAAGACGTAAAAGTCCCAAATTCTGATTTTATCAACTTCCAAACAATCATTGTCATCTAGTCGTTGTATAATATGTATCATACGAAAAATACAATGGTAAAGATCGAAAGCTGGATTATATGTTATCATAATCTTTCCAATTAAGATGACACATACCTGTAAGGTAGTATATCATACCATAAATATGATCCATATTGAAATACAAAGATTGGTCGTTTGCTCCATTTGCTTCTATCATTTGCAAAATTGGAGATACAATTTGCTTATGAACTTCTTGTATAATAGAAGCTACATCTTCCCCCTTTATAATCATTGGATAAATTCTAATATCAAACTCATTCTTTATCCTTGCAAATAGACTAAGAATTATTTCTTGTGCGGATGGATAACACTCATATTTAGTAGCCCTTTTAGCATACATTTCTTTTTGCAATATTGCTTTTTGTATTAAACGGTTTTTGAAGCCTCCGTCTTGAAGCTTTTCTTCAAGACCTTTGGTGCCGTCTAACTTAGTGGTATACATCAACAATTCGTCTATAACTTCTTGTGTCGTATTATTCAGAATTTCTTGTTCAAGCCGTTCGAAAGTTACGGACAATCGAGACCTGCTGTTACCAATACTGATGGAACCATAGTTTTCTTTGATATTAGCTTGAGTTCCTACAGTGGAGTCGTTTCGAACAAAAGAATCGTTCATAAAGAAATGGAACCAGAATTGTTGGTAATATTTATCTGCTTTTCGACTGTGCCGTTATTTTCAACATTCATGTTACCTTGGCTATAGGATCTTTGCTCCAACTCTTGTATTTTCTTCTCAAGCGATAAAGCAAATTCCGCATTTTCAGCAATTTCGGACATCAGCCGCAACTGAATAGCATTTTTGTCAGACTCTGCTGGAGAAGCTGGCATTTGTTTATTATTACTAAATTTTCCTTTTAACCAAGACCATAAACTTGCTCCTATTTCTTCTGACAACTTTTCACCAGACTTTACCAGATATGGTGTTAGCAATGTCATTGCTGATGTAATCAATGTTACAGGATCCATATTTTGCTATTTTTTTAATTAATTAAAATCACTACTATCCCATTAAAGTGGACTAATCATTCTTTGAATTAATTGAAAAATAGTATTTTGCAAGAAATTTCAAATGTGCGACAATTTGAATTTACAACTTAGCTGCATCATTTAAATGACTGCTATGTTTAAAGTCTACATCACAAAATCAAAGAACTATATAGTCCTCCTTTTAAAGGGTTATCTGATGTTATGTATCCCGATTTTAACTGGATACAGATGTTATTCCGATTTATTGATTCCTCATTTCTTTCGCCATATATTCTAAAAGATCAGCAAGTATTGCGGTGTCATCAACCTGCTGGCAGAGCGAGCTTGCCTCTGGCTCAGGATACCTCTGCCGTATATCAGTCTTTAGAAGAAGTTTCAACATTTCCTTATCAAATGCTTTCTGTAATTCGTTCATTAATTCTTTATCAGTCATATAGTTTATTTAAGAAGTGGTTTCAGATTCTGATGTTTGGCAAAAGTAATTATCTATCTTATTCAAGTATCCTTTCAATACACTATTATTATCAAGATTGCGATTAAGCATATCTCTAATTTGAGATGATGAGCCAAAGAAATCCTCGTCAAACTTAGTTATTTGTGAAGCAAGAGGACTACTTTCTTTTTCTCCTTGTTCTATTTGTGTTCTATCTGTTTCTCATAATTCTGTTCAGGCTTGGATAAATCATATAACGGTTTTATAATACTTAGATTTACTTTTGCTGTTTATTTCGACATCTAAGATGTGAATAATATAATTTCTTTGAAAGCTGTATTATTTATTTTCATTTATGTATATGACAATCTCAATCCTGTTATTTTCGCCTTTTTTAGTTTTATCAGCAAAACAAACTTGGCCAGAAAACAGTTTTTTCCATTTGTTTTTAAGGAAGGGCAACATTGATTTGCTGTCCTCAATACTAAGTGCACCTAAGATCTTCTCCTCATTCCCTGAAGTTTTTACCATTATACGTTCTTTGTAACGGGGATCTTTGCAACGGGGATCTTTGCAAAAGGAATCTTTGTAACAGGGATCCTCATCTGCATAAAACAAACAAACCGTATCACCAATCTTTAACCCCTCCAAAACGTCTAATGCATCAAAATGATAAATGTCTTCTATAAAGCATTCTTTATAATATATTCTCATAAGTTTGTTATTTAATTATGTTATTCAATTTCTTCTTCGTTTTTTCCCTCATCAAATCTTTGTTCCAATGCCATCTCTCTAACTCGATTAAGCCATTCAACAACAACTCTTGGCGAGTTTTTGTGTCCCTTTAACTCATTTCTTTCCATAGCTAAGGCCATAAGAGAGAATTCTCGTTCGAGGGATGTGGAGAATACACCCTGGTCATCTGTATTGATTGAAACAGCGATATTATGAGGTTTATATGGAGTATCTATGCCATAGTTGAAGAAACGTAAAATGGGGTGTTGATCATATCGTTCCATCTCTCCAATTTTGTAATTAGATGATGGATTACATTCTATAGCAATATGTTTACGCTCTAACTTGCACAAAAGTTGTTCTTGTATCATCTCCAACAATTCATAATAGTCCTCGCGATAATCGGAAGGTATAGTGAACGTATCAACCTGACCACTTCTATTTGCATATTTAGGTGAATGATACATGTCATATAGTTGTCTTGCATTGCTATTGCAAACAGCTAATTCCACACCAACATGATGGTTTAAACCTGCTTTTATCCATTGCTTTTCTATACAATTAGGCATTTGTTCATAGGCACAAAGATCCGAACCGAAGGATGGCGAATTTCCTCGTAAAAGCCATGATAGATAGTATGTTCTAACATCATCTATTGTTTCACAATCTATCTCTGGTTCTGAAAACATTCGGTCAAATTTATTTGCTCCATTCCAATATTTTTTATCATACAGATCTCGAAAGTATTTATGGAACATCGTTTCTAAGTATCCTAAGAGCGAAACAGAACCATTAAGGCGTATACATTTATGATGTAACCATGCAAAATTGTCAAGCAATATCTGCTTTGTCTCACATATTGTATTATATCGTTTTGCATAATACTTACGCACATCAGTACCAAGAGCAAGAGCATGTCCTAATCGATCTCCGTTACGCAGCCCCAGAAAGAGTAAGGCTTCTTCTACAGCTCGCAATCCATCTGCGACATCTAAAAAGTCTTCACCAACATGATAGGTAATGTTCAAGTCGTTTGGTCTATCATATTCTGTTGCGAAAACTTCATGACCACGTAAAAACCTAAAGGCTTGTGCAAACACCTCTGGACGAGTTGATATTTCAGAATTTGCGGCATCTATCCCTACTACGCGTCCTCTTAAATTATCACCAGTGTCATTTTGGCGAAAGTTATAAATAACAAATGACTTTTCCTTTATTTCTTGTCGTAATTGATTGTGTCGGATTTGTTTGTCGGATGTATAAGACTCATCACGTCTCTTTATGAAATGAAATATGATGGAACATTTGTTTACATTCTCTTTATTTAACGAGTCATAGATTTCTGTCAAAGATTCCTTTATTTGTTCAACGCTGTTCTTTGGTCCAATTCTTGCTTCTATATACCTATTATTCGTATTGCCAATAAACCCTTCGATTGCAGCTTTGTACAAGAGAGGGGTGTATTCATTGAGTATGAAATCGGTTTTTAACTTCTCATAGTTAGCGAAATTTTTAAAACCTACACGTCTGTTAAGTTGTAATACGATGTGTCTAAAGTAGTCTTTATAGGTTAAATAGGCATAAAACAAAGTCGGAAAATCAGAATCTGTATAACCATTAGAATATATCATACGAAAACATTTATACATGAATTTGCGTTCTGATGCCATGACCAAGTTGGTTACCGGGTTTTGGGGATAGAATTGTACTGGAATATAGTCCAAAACGTACTTTGCTTCAACTCCCTGCTTCACAGCATAGGCTTTTGCCCATTTGTGGCTATATTTAACTAAGTTTTCAAAAGACGGAACTACATCATCATTTTTTTAACCAGGAATATCATCTTTCAAATAATCAACCATCTCAGCTTTAGTAATCGAATTATTATAACTTTCGACCACTCCTGCAAGGTAATATCTAAGAACCGCTGCTTTTCTGACTTTTTCATACAAATCAGAATCCCATTCTGTATCTTTTCTGGACAATGCAATCTCTTCAAATACTTTCTGCATTGACATTACGTTGTTCATAAGACAAAGCCAACTAATGTCAACATTATACGAAGAACCTTTCAAGTGCATGTGTAGCTCAACCATTGGTTTAGTAAATAGAGCATTCAGTTCCTTACAATCATGGCCTAGGTAAGCCTCCCAATCAAAGTATTTACGTTCATAGCCATTAGTTAAATCATACGACGCTAAAAAGGCTGTTGTAAACAAATCTTCGCTAAGTTCTACGGTTAATTGATGCCATCTCAATAATGAACTGTATCTACAAACAGGATCACCGTCTTTCACAAGCAATGTCTTAGATACAAAATACAGGAGCATGTTGAAGACAGAATCTCCTTTGTGAAAATGTAAAGGCAAGCAATCATTATCTGCCACCATCCATTTTTTATTAATAATTTGTCCAATCATAGATAGCTGATCCAGTGAGTAGTTGTTATTATCCTCACGCATCAAGAGTTTCATGATTACCGACTCACCGCATTCTGCATCTAAATGCGTTACTGGTGTATAACATGACAAATTGAGGGCTTTTAGTATTTCATCACCTTCCATTTGGCTAAACATAGCCTTTATTGCCATACTTAAATCTTCCATAAAATGAAATCTATTAGTTTAGCAATTCTTGTATTTCATCCATACAAAGTTTGTCACCTGCAGAATTGAACAAATCAATAGTCTCTCTCTTTTTATCCTGCAATTGCAACACTTTCTCTTCGATTGTGTTCTTGCAGATAAAACGAAATACCATAACATTCTGGTTCTGACCTATTCTGTGAGCACGAGCAAATGCCTGATCTTCTACAGCTGGATTCCACCAATCATCCAATAAGATGACATTGCTTGCAGCTGTCAGATTCAAACCTACGCCTCCTGCTTTCAGACTAATTAAAAAGACAGAGATATCCTTACTCTTTTGAAATCTTTCAATAGGGGTTACACGATCGCGGGTATCACCGTAGATTTTTTCATAATAAAAACCTCTTATTGCTAATATTTTCTCCATTTCTTCCAAAGCACCGACAAATTGCGAGAATACCAATACTTTTTCGCCTTTTCCTCTGAACGTTTCGATATAATCCATAGCCATTAGCAATTTTGAAGAAACCGAATTGTTTGAAATTTTATATAATGAATGAGGAAGTAAAGCTGGAGACACGCAGACTTGTCTTAGTCTCAACAAGCCTTCCAAGGCTATACTCTCGATTCTTCCACTCACTCCATTTGACAAAGCCATCAATACCATTTTATGCACGTTGTCATAGAGATGACGCTCTGCCGAAGACATTTCCACATAAACTGTTTTCTCTATCAGCTTCGGCAAATCCTTTAATACTTCCTGTTTCGTACGCCTCAGAATAAATGGTTTCAAGAACTTTCTGGATAATTCCAGAAAAGACTTATCCGTCTTAGACTGACACCGTTTATTCAGAGACGTATATAAGGTTTTTATCTCAGGCATCAAAATCATGAAATGCGACCAGATATCATCTATGCTATTCTCTATAGGCGTTCCTGTAAGGATGATATGATGCAGGCTTTTCAATGCTTTGATAGCCTTGTATTTCTGTGTTTCGCGATTTTTGATGATCTGTGCTTCATCAATGATAATCGTATCATATTCTATCTGTTTGTATTTGTCTATATTTAGGCGAAGAATATCATATGAAACGATTAAAAGTTGCTTGGTCTTATTAGGCATGTGTAGTTGCACCCCTATTCGGTTTTCCCATGATGGAATGAACTTCTTAATTTCACTCTGCCAATTATAGAGCAAAGATGTAGGGGCAATAACCAAATGTGGCATATCGGTTTTACCCAATGCATAAAGATGAGATAACACTTGTAGGGTCTTACCCAATCCCATTTCATCTGCCAACAGGCATCCATGATGATTTATTCTCATCGTAGCTAACCATCTTACTCCTTCTAACTGATAGGAACGCAATTTCGCATTTACACCATTACTGATGCTTTCACTAATTTGCTTTTCTTCAGAACTTGAAAGAGAATTCTGTCTGCCATAAACTGTCTGCCAATTAAAAGAAGGCAAAGATTCAGATATCTTTTCTGGTTCTACCTGAGTAATATCTTTTGCCCTAAACAGGCTTAATTTTCCTTTGGAATCCATATAGTTTCTTCCCTGAAGATAACTGTTCAGCATTTGGTCTATCAAGCTGTTTTCTCCTACAGTTTCCTTTTCCGTTGAAGAAAACCACTCTATTCCCGAAGAATGACGAAGATAAACTTGTGACGCAGGTCCTTTGGCTTTCTCTACAAAAACTTTCCAACCTTTTTGAGCTAAAGAGCCCAAGAATTCCATATCAAAATCATCAAGTGTCATTTCACCTTTTTCCAAATCCATATGGACAAGAAGTTCTGAAAGGAGTTCTCTCTCTTTCACCGCATCTCTTAAAAAAAGCGTTCCTTCTGAAGACAAATAAGGACACTCATTATATTTGGGGAAAAATGAGGTTATGGCATTCTGATAAGACAAACGGATTTTAATGTTTTTATTCCAATTTACGATATTGGTTATATATAGTTCTCCCCCCAAAAGTACCCCTTTAGAAAGATTCCGCTTTCGAGCAAGAGGTAAAACTGGAGAAAGGTTTTTCACTGATCCTTTTCCGTTGTTTTGTACACCGCACCAGGGATTCTTTTGCAGAATACTCTGAATCTGCGCATTTTCCAAAACCATTCCAGACAACCTGAATGGTTGTTTAATCATTCCCATCTGATTCATCAATGGAAGTAATGGCTGGGATTCAGAGACGCAGTTCTGCGCCAAAGTGTCCACATCCACCTTACGAATAAAAGGTGACAATAATTTTGTGTGACTACCTTGGCAAACTTCTATTCTAACCTCTACACTACGGGGAGAAGAATAGGTTTCATAAATACAAACACAACGATACATAAGCACTCCTACTGATAGTAAAAAGTAAAACTATCAACCATTTTTTTTATGAGGCGATTTTTAAATTCCTCAGAACATTTTGTTTGAATGATGTTTGATTTCCAGTTTTTGATGTGACCCTTAAAATTGAAGTGGTCGATTCGACAATCACCACCACAAATGTATCTTAACATACAATTGTGACAATTAGAAACATTCTCTACGGATGTAGTTTCCAAAACTTTTTGGCCTTGTTGAAGCAAATCAATTAGTTTTTCTTTATTGACATTGCCAAAGCAATCTACTTCATGAATGCGATTACAAAAGTATACATTCCCATTAGAAGCAATCGATAGTCCACCAAAACCACAGTTCTGAATCTTTACATTGGGTTCATGTCCCTCAATAAAGTTCGCATAACTAGCTGTTGGATCTACATATCGTTCGATGGCATCTATTTGTTCATAATACCTCTTGTTTTCCTCATCTGTGAAATATTTGCCACGTCCTGGAAGCATTTTTTTGTTAATTTAAAGAAAACCTTATCACCAACGTTGTTCCTTATACTATCAACAAAATGCTTATATTCATCAGCTGTAGATATATTTTCCCATGTAAAAGTGGTGGCTATAGATGTTTTCACACCTGCATTAGCAAAACTACAAACAGTATCAACCACTTTTTGAAAATTGTTTTTGCCTCGAACTTTAGCGTTCTCTTGTTCTGTAACGCCATCGATACTAAATTGTATTTCATCAATAAGATTCTTTGTTCTCTGTATCTTGTCTTGTGACCACAATAAACCATTTGACAATACTGTGACTTTCAAACCTATTTTGTGAGCATGGGATATAACCTCTTCAAATTGAGGATACATTGTTGGTTCGCCACCCGTAAATGTGACAAATTCTCCTCCTGAATTATAAAACTCATCAAGCGTTGTCTTCCATTTGTCACATGTTAATTCATTTGATAATTTGCTGCCTGCGTTCATGAAGCAATGTACACAATGTAAATTACAAGCATTGGTGAGATAGATATTTAGATATTTAGATGCGTCAATTACTTTTGATTGAGGTACTTTTCCAACTTGAGCAAATTCTCTTGCGTAGATAAAGGATAGTACTTTCAAAAAGTCGGATAGTTTACTCTCGGCTTCTGCGATTTCATATACATTTCCAATAGTAGTGCCATCAAGTAAACAGTTGAAATACTTTAGTTGATAATCATTGTATAAAACAATCCAATTTCCCGTTTCCACAGATAAAATTAGTGTTTTGTTTTCATGTGGAATTATTTTGATATCTTTTTGAAAACAAAGAATGTCTTCTGCTTGATAACTGCCGTTTTTCTTAGTGCTCATAAATTAAAGTGTGAAAAGGATATTCTGGCGCATGCCACCAGAATATCCTAGAGAATAATTAGTTCTGATTGACATCGCAGCGCTTGAAGCAATACATGGCTCCTACACGCTCGGTATCAAATGAACTTTTTTCTTCCCATGAAAACGAAATCTTTTTGGTCTTCATTGTTTTTAAAGCTTTAAAAATTAAACATTCAATTAACTAATTATCTAAATCGATGCTGCAAAGTGAAGTGAGAAGTTTCACGCCCTCAGCAATATCTAACAAAGATACAATCTCATTTGGAGAATGCATATATCGACATGGGATAGAAAGCAATGCAGTCTTAACTCCTTTACCAGAAACCTGTATGAAATTAGCATCGGTGCCTGTAGGGCGTGCTATTGGTTCTATCTGATATTTTATTTCGTATTGCTTTGCTAAATCTATCAATTTACGTTCAAGACTCGGTTCTATATTAGGACCTTTTGCTATAACAACACCATTTCCAATCTTTATTTCCCCACTCTTTTGTGGTGAGCAGGTTGGATAATCCGTGGCATGTGTTACGTCAATTGCAATCCCATAGTCCGGTTGTATGTTCATTGTTGCTGTCCTAACACCACGTGCTCCAAGTTCTTCTTGTACAGATGCTACAAAATAAACATTCATAGCAGGTTGTTTGTCTTTAAGTGATTTGGCAACTTCGATTAAGGTTAGCAAACCAACTTTGTCATCCAATGACTTCGAAGTCCAAACATTATCGTTCAAACCAATTGGTTGCGTTTGATAAGTTATGAAGTCTCCAACTTCTACTCTCGTCTCTGCATCAACCTTGCTATTTGCTGCTATGTCTATCCACAAATCCTCTGCTTCGAAATCTTTAGCTTTGGCTTCACGATTTTGTAAATGAGGCGGTTTTTTCCCGATTATACCATAGACAATACCTTGATGATTATGTATCTCGACCCTTTGACCAGGTAAGAGGTTGGTGTCAATTCCTCCTAATTCTTGAAAATATAAGAAACCATCATCATCAATATATGTTACCATCATACCAACCTCATCGGCATGAGCGGATAGCATCAACTTTCTGTTTGTCTTACCTCGTTTTATGGCTATGAGATTACCACACACATCCCGAAAAACGTCATCAACCAAATCTTTTAAGTGTGTCTCAACTTTATTTATAATAGTCGTCTCATCACCAGAAGGACTCGGAATAAGCAATAGATCTTTTAATATGTCGATACTTAAATTCTCCATTTTGCAAAATGTTTTAATATACAAATTTAAATGTTTTTTATGAGATGGCAAAGTGAATGTTGATTTTTTTTGCTTCTTACACTATAATTTATGAAATTAAAACATCTTATATGTATTATGTACCATAAATATATCTTATTATAATAAGGTAGGTTTCTGTTTTTTAAATATTGAGTTCTTAATTTGGTGAAGTTTTATTCTCTGTCTAATAGTGTGGGTGCAAAATGATTTACGATTTATCTGATTTTATCTTGTTCACCATTGTCTCATCCATCAATATTTTGTATAGTTTCTCGGTCAAGCCGTTGTAATGTTACAGTCGGGGTGATGGGCGTTGAAAAATTGTTGTGCTATCTATTCTGCCACCTCAAAATCTTCTTGGTGCACGCCTCTGAGTGCAACGGCGTGGCCGGCGAAGTCGAAGACGAGTTGGCGGTTGCGGTCGATGCGGATGATGTAGCCTTCGTAGTCTTTGAAGGGACCGGTGAGGACGCGGAGCTTCACGTGGTCTTTGGCGAACTTCTCGATGGGGGCGTTGAGGAGAGTGACTTGCTCGGGGTGGGCTTTCAGTACGTTCATAAAGGGCTGCATGATGCTGTCGCGTATGGAGGCAGGACGCCCGTGACAGCGGTCGTTTACTAAGTGGTACTGAGGAAAATATTGTGATAGGAACTTCTGAATGCTCTTCACGGTGCCTTGCAGAAAGACGAGGCCGCTGATGGTGGGCTTCACGATTTTCTTGACACCGCGTTGTGTCTCCGCATTTTTGTAGGCGTAGCTGGTGGCTTGGTGTATGAAGAAGGGTTGTTTAGTGGGGTGGGTGTTGTCGGCGTTGTATGCTTCAAGCCACTTCTGAAACGACTTTACCGCCATGTGATGTATGAATAGATAGCTCCAGGAGGTGGGCTGCTGAGCAACATCTTCATAATAATTGCGGTGTTTCGGTATGGGTATAGTTTCTACTCTCGGCGCCGATAGCTTGTCAGCCCCGATTATGTGGATGCCCTTTGGTAAGCGTTGGCTTACACTGGCTGTAGAAGGTGAATCTAAGCAATCCTGCGTCATCTTCGCCGTCTACTTTATGTCCTTGCACATCGCCATAGGTGGCGATAGCAAAAGCATAGTCATTACTAATTGCATGCAAAAAAATATATTAGTAAGTCATATCTCAAAAGTTGCAAGAACTTTTATGAAATTCACACCTTGTGTTTGTTCTCCGTTAGGAGAGATATTTCTGCAAAGATAAGGGTTTTATTTGAATTATGTACCTTATTTATAAAAAATATTCCGTCGGCTGTCAATATTCGTCGACTCTGGTTGTTGTGGGTCTAAGTGTTGTTGGGCAATCTGTTCTATGCACCATGAGAATGCCTCCGCTGTGCGCTCTGCCTCGGCACCGAAGTGTCCGCCTTCGTGCCAGCGCAGGGTGACGGCGGTGGGGGAGAGTTGCTGGCAGAGTAGGGTGTGCTCTGCACGCACGCAGTCGCCGATGCGCTTCATGCGCTGGTTGCGACAGTGCTCTTCGCGGTCGCCGAGGGAGAGGTGAATAGGTGTTGTAGTGGTGATATGTTGAGGTGTTGAGTTTTGAGTTTTGAGCGTTGAGTTTTGCGCTCGGCTTTTGCCGCTTGCCAGAGCAAGAATTGTTGCTTGTGGCGATAGGATGGGGTGTGCAGCGGCATATTCGCCCCAACCGTTAATCCAGAGTGAAGGTGAAGCTGCAGCTACGGCGGTGAAGGCATCGGTGTTGCGCGCAGCCCAAAGGGCGAAGAGTCCGCCGAGCGAGTAGCCGCCGATGATACAGGGCAGTGCGCCGAAACGCTCGCGAAGCCATGGCAGTAGGGTGTGCTCAATGAAGCGCAGCGTGTCGGGAGCGTGCCTGCCCACTTCTGTGTCGCGCGACACGGCATCGTCAGCCCACGGCATGAGCGCACGCGCCCACTCAACGCAGTCGAAGAAGACCATGGCGAAGCCTGTGGGGCTCGCCTGTGCAATAAGGTCGACCTCGCGTCGCACACCGTCGTTCTTTTCCTCGTGGCGTGCCGACGGCTGTATGAGCAGCACCTGTGGGTCGCCCACGACGAAGAGCTTGCAGGGTGTTTGGATGTTATGTTCTTCTGTGAAGATGGTGTTTGTGTTGGACATATGGTTGGAGTTTTTATGGATTTGCAAAGTTAGTGTTTTTGTTGGATATATGGCTGCTTTTGATGGGTAAAATTAAATGGTGTGTTGGTTGGTGGTTTGGTTGGTGGTTGGGTTTGTTGGTTGGGTTGGTTGGGTGTTTGGTTGGGTGTTTGGTTGCTTTGTTGGTTGGTGGTTGATTGGTTGGGCGTTTGGTTGATTGGTTGATTGCTTGGTTGGTGCAGCGGAGACCGCTGCACCCCCTATGAGGGCTGCGTGGATATGGCAAGATGCCATATCCTCCTACGGGCGGCGAACGGAATCTGATCGGGTGGCGAACGGAATCTGATCGGGCGGCGGACGGAATCTGATCGGGTGGCGGACGGAATCTGATCGGGTGGCGGACGCGCAACGATGACAAAACATGTGGTGAAGAGCGACCAAACTGCGCCTGTATCTACAATAAACCGCACTAACACATTCAATAAACTGCGCCTGTATCTGCAACAAACTGCGCCTGCGTATATAATAAATTGCGGAAAGGTACGTTATTAATAAACGTTAAGCACTTTGAGGGCTTAATGCTGACAACAAAACAACGAATAAAACGTACTGAGAAATGATTGATTACATAAAGGGCGAACTGGCAGAACTCACTCCGGCGCAAGCCATTGTTGAGGCTTACGGCGTGGGTTATGCGCTGAATATTTCGCTGAATACATACGAGGCGATACAGGGCAAGCAGAACGTGAAACTGTTTGTGCACGAGGCACTTGTCACTGGCGGTCGCGACGATAGTTACACATTCTTTGGCTTTGCGTCGAAGCAGGAGCGCGACCTCTACCGTCTGCTCATCACCGTGTCGGGTGTGGGAGCCAACACGGCGCGTATGATTCTCTCGTCGGCATCGCCGTCGGAGCTCTGCAATGCCATCTCTACGAGCAACGAGCGCGTGTTGAAGAGTGTGAAGGGCATCGGTCTGAAGACTGCGCAGCGCATCATTGTCGACCTGAAGGACAAGATTCTCTCGCTGGGTATAGCGCAGGAGGTGTCTGCCGGCACGGCTGCCGACAGCACAATACCCGTCGACGTGCGCGACGAGGCGGTGGCTGCGCTCACGATGCTCGGCTTCTCGCCTGCGCCAACGGCTAAGGTGGTTACGGCGATACTCACCGACGATGCTACGCTGCCCGTTGAGCAGGTGGTGAAGTTGGCGTTGAAGCAGATTAAGTAAATAAGTTGGTGGCTGCGTGGATATGGCAAGATGCCATATCCTCCTACGAGTGGCTGCGTGGCTACGGCAGGAATGCCGTAGCCTCCTATAAATAAGCTGATTTTGAATTTCACAAATATTATATACCGATTTTTAAAGTGTAGGCTGCAGGAGCTTCGCTCGCTCGGCACGGTTCGCGTGTTTGTCGTCATAATGGTTATGGCGGCTGTGGCATCGTATGCCATCACGCAGACACCGCAACGACCGCAGCGCAAGCTCTCCGTGCGCAAGACGCGCGACGCGGCTCCGCAGCGCAATGCCGATGCCGACCGTCCCGACACGCTCGCTATCAAGGCGCAGCCGAAGCTCGAGAACGAAGACTCGATACCCGACTCGCTGCTGCATCCGCGCTGGAAGATACAGCGCACGCTGCCCATAACGCTCGACGACCTCGACCAGAATGCTGCCGACCTGAAGCGTCCCGACAACCTGAAGCAGGACGTGGTGTACAACGACTCGCTCGACCGCTACATCATCGGCTCGAAGATATCCGACTCGTACATCAACGCCCCGTTTATGATGACGCAGGAGGAGTATCGCAAGTGGAGCGAGCGACGCATGATGAACCAGTTCTTCCGCAAGAAGAACGACGAGATATACCAGGCTAAGGGCAAGGAGAAGTTCGACTTCACCGACATGCACTTCGACCTCGGACCGGCTGAGAAGATATTCGGACCGGGCGGTGTGCGCATCAAGACGCAGGGTACTGCCGAGCTGAAGTTCGGCGCCACGATGAAGAGCATCGACAACCCGTCGCTGCCCGTGCGCAACCGCAAGACCACCACGATGGACTTCGACGAGAAGATAAACGTTAGTCTGAACGGTCGTGTGGGCGACAAGGTGAACATGAACCTCAACTACAACACCGATGCTACGTTCGACTTCGACGCGCAGAGCCTCAAGTTGAAGTACGACGGCAAGGAGGACGAGATTGTGAAGCTCATCGAGGCAGGTAACGTGTCGTTCCCCTCCAACTCGTCGCTCGTGCGCGGAGCTTCCTCGCTCTTCGGTCTGCGCACCGACCTGCAGTTTGGTAAGCTCAAGCTGCAGCTCGTAGCCTCGCAGAAGAAGTCGTCGTCGAAGTCGGTGTCGTCGAAGGGCGGCAAGCAGTTCACACCGTTCGAGATAGACGCAGCCAACTACGAAGAGAACCGCCACTTCTTCCTCGCACAGTACTTCCACGACCGCTACGATGAGTCGATGCGCTCGCTGCCCAACCTCACATCGGGCATCACTATCAACCGCGTGGAGGTGTGGGTGACGAACAAGTCGGGCGTAACGTCGAACACACGTAACATCATCGCCCTCACCGACTTGGGCGAGAACAACCGCGTGTCGAACAATCTGTGGGGCATCACGGGTCAGCCCGTGCCTGCCAATGCTGCCAACTCGGAGTATGCAGCCATGACATCGCAGTACGCCGCCGCACGCGACATCGATCAGACGTCGACCGTGCTCGACGGAATAGCCGGTTTCGTGGGCGGATCCGACTACGAGAAGCTGGAGCGTGCGCGCCTGCTCAACTCGTCGGAGTACACCGTGAACAAGGCTTTAGGCTACATCTCGCTGAAGACATCGCTGCAGACCGACCAGGTGCTCGCCGTGGCTTACGAGTACACATACGGCGGCGTGACATACCAGGTGGGCGAGTTCGCATCGGACATCACCGACTCGAACAAGGCACTCTACGTGAAGGCACTGAAGAATACCAGCAACAACCCACATCAGGGCAACTGGGGCTTGATGATGAAGAACGTGTACTACCTCGCATCGTCGGTGGAGAAGGAGAAGTTCCGCTTGGATGTGAAGTTCCAGAGCGACACCGCCGGTGTCTACCTCACATACATACCCGAGCCACAGGTGAAGAACCAGACCCTCATAAAGTTCCTCGGGGCCGACCGACTCGACAATAACAATAAGGCGCACCCCAACGGCTACTTCGACTACGTGGAGGGCTACACCGTGACGAACGGACGCGTGTTCTTCCCCGTTGCCGAACCGTTTGGCAGCTATATGTACGAGACGCTTCTGAAGAATGGTGTGGCGGCAGACAAGGCTGCGAAGTATGCCTTCACCGAGCTGTACGACTCTACGAAAATCGTGGCTAAGCAGATAGCCGAGAAGGACAAGTACGTGCTCATGGGACAGTTCCGCGGCACATCGGCTAACGTCATCTCGCTCGGCGCATACAACATTCCGCAAGGCTCGGTGGTGGTTACGGCAGGCGGTGTCACGCTCGCCGAAGGCACCGACTACTCGGTCGACTACTCGGGTGGCGAGGTGACCATCCTCAACCAGAGCATCATCGATGCCGGCACCGCCGTGAACGTGTCGCTCGAAAGCAACACCGACTACGGACAGGAGCGCAAGACGATGTTCGGCATGAACTGGGAGTACGACTTCTCGAAGGACTTCCAGCTCTCGGGTACGTTCCAACACCTCTCCGAACAGGCTCTCACCAACAAGGTGAACATGGGCTCGGAGCCGCTCAACAACACCATCTGGGGCTTGAACATCAACTGGAAGAAGCAGAGCCAGTGGCTCACGAACATGCTTGACAAGCTGCCCTTCCTGCATCTTACGCAGCCTTCGAGCATCTCGTTCTCAGGCGAGTTCGCGCAACTCATAGCCGGACAGAGCAGCGGCACGCAGGACAACGCCTCGTACATCGACGACTTCGAGAACACCAAGAACACCATCGACGTGTCTACACCTACGTCGTGGATCATCTCGTCGGTGCCGTCGATGTTCCCCGAGTCGGGCGACAAGTCTACGCTGCGCTCGGGCTTCAACCGCTCGCGCCTGGCGTGGTACACCATCGACCCGCTCTTCACACGCCGCTCTTCGTCGCTCACTCCGAGCCACATCAAGAGCGACCTCGACCAGCTGTCTAACCATTACGTTCGCGAGTTCTACGTGAGCGAGCTGTTCCCAGCCCGCGACCAGAGCGCATACAACGGCAACTCGTCGATGCTCAACATCCTTAACCTCGCTTACTACCCGAACGAGCGCGGCCCGTACAACTTCGACCCCGACCTCAACTACGACGGCACACTCAACAATCCGCAGAAGCGTTGGGGCGGTATGATGCGTAAGCTCGACACCAACGACTTCGAGGCTGCCAACATCGAGTACATCGAGTTCTGGATGCTCGACCCGTTCATCTATACACGCGAGCAGGGCGTGGCTGCCGACTACGGCGGCGACTTCTACATCAACCTCGGCGAGATGAGCGAGGACATTCTGCGCGACGGCAAGAAGTTCTACGAGAGTGGAATGCCCGTAGATGGCTCGCAGAATTTCACCACAACGCAGTGGGGTAAGGTGCCCAACCAGGCTACCGTCGTGTACGCCTTCGCAACGTCGAAGGGTTCGCGTGCGCTGCAAGACGTGGGCTTCAACGGACTCAACGACGAGGAGGAGCAGAAGTGGGAGAGCTATCAGGACTTCCTGCGCGAGGTGCAGGGCAAGGTGAACCCTGCCGTGTGGGACTCAATCTGGGCAGACCCGGCAGGCGACAACTACCACTACTTCCGCGGTTCCGACTACGACAAGATAAAGGCACCCATCCTACGCCGCTACAAGTACATAAACAACCCACAGGGCAACTCGCCCGACAACGACTCGCGCACCGAGAGCTACGACACATCGTACAAGTCGACACCCGACGTTGAGGACATCAACCAGGACTACACGCTCAACGAGTACGAGAAGTTCTTCCAGTATCGCGTGTCTATCCGCCCCGAAGACCTCGAGGTGGGCAAGAACTACATCGTGGACAAGCGCGAGGACACCCACCAGTTGCGCAACAACAAGACAGAGACCGTCAACTGGTACCAGTTCCGCATCCCACTGCGCGAGTACGAGAAGAAGTTCGGCGCAATCAACGACTTCACGTCTATGCGCTTCATGCGTATGTTCCTCACCGGCTTCAAGCATCCTATCGTGCTGCGCTTCGGCACACTCGACCTCGTGCGTGGCGAGTGGCGCGTCTACGAGCAGAACCTCGACAACTCGGCTTCAACATCGGGCAAGCTCGTGGTGAGTGCCGTGAACATCGAAGAGAACAACGATAAGCAGCCCGTCAACTATATCCTGCCGCCGGGCATCAAGCGCGGACAGGACCCCACGCAGCCACAGCTCGTGGAGAACAACGAGCAGGCACTCTCGATGAGCGTCACCACGCTCGGCACAGGCGAGGCGAAGGCGGTGTACAAGAACACATCGCTCGACCTCAGACAGTACAAACGCCTGCAGATGTTCGTGCATGCCAATGCTTTCCAGCCCAACCAGACTAACCTTGAGGACGGACAGCTGTCGGTGTTCATACGTCTCGGTTCCGACTACAAGAGCAACTTCTACGAGTACGAGATACCGCTGAAGCTGACCGAGCCCGGCAAGTACGGACGCTTCTCGGTTACCGACGCCCGCACCGTATGGCCCGAGGAGAACATGCTCAACATAGCTCTCTCTAAGCTCACAGGCTTGAAGAAGGAACGCAACAAGGCGAAGGCGCACGGACAGGCTTCGTTCAACCGACTCTACTCGGCGTACGACCCCGACCAGCCTAAGAACCGCATCTCGGTGATGGGTAATCCGACGCTGGGCGAGGTGAAGACAATGGTCATCGGTGTGCGCAACAACTCGGGCGAGGTGAAGAGTGGTGAGGTCTGGGTGAACGAACTCCGACTGAAGGAATTCAACAACTCGGGCGGTTGGGCTGCACAGGGCACGCTCAACCTGCAACTCTCCGACCTCGGCACCGTCAACGTGCAGGGCAAATATAGCTCGGCAGGCTTCGGCGGACTGGAGGAGGGCGTGGCACAGCGTTCTACCGACAACTACTCCAACTACACCGTTACGGCAAACGTAGAGCTCGGCAAGTTCTTCCCCGACAAGGCGAAGGTGACGGCACCGCTCTACTACTCGGTGACTAAGGAGAAGACATCGCCAAAGTATAATCCGCTTGACACCGACATGGAGCTCGACGACGCTCTCGAAGCGGCTGGCTCAAAGCACGAGCGCGACTCGATTGAGAGTCTCGCCGTGACGAAGGTGACGCAGACCAACTTCTCGCTGTCGAACGTGCGTGTCGGCATACAGAACAAGCGCCACCCGATGCCTTACGACCCAGCAAACTTCTCGTTCTCGTACAGTCACAGCCATAGCTACACCACGGGTGAGACGACTATCTACGAGCGCGAGGACAACTGGCGCGGTGCATTCAACTATTCGTGGTCGCCGGTGTACAAGGCATGGGAGCCATTCAAGAAGATAAAGAAACGCTCAAAGTGGCTCGATTTGCCGAAGAAGTTCGGACTGAACTGGCTGCCGCAGAATGTGGCGTTCAACACAGACATCACACGCAACTATTATGAGCTGCAGGAGCGCGACATGGAGTCGACCGAGAACCAGAAGCTGCCGCTCACGTTCTCGTCACAGTTCTTGTGGAACCGCGAGTTCAACCTGCGCTGGGACCTCACGAAGAACCTGCACATGAACTTCCAGAGCGCCACGAACGCAGAGATTGAGGAACCGTACACACCGGTGAACAAAGACCTCTATCCCGACAGCTATCAGGCATGGAAAGACTCCGTGTGGACATCCATCAAGCATTTAGGCAGACCGCTGAAGTACAACCAATCGTTCCAGGCATCGTATAAGGTGCCTATCAACCTCATTCCGGTGTTCGACTGGCTCACAGCCGACGGCTCGTACAACGCTACATACAACTGGATGCGCGGTTCGGACCTTGAGGACGGCACATCGCTCGGTAACACTATCGCCAACAACCGACAGATAAACCTCAACAGCCAGTGGAACCTGGAGAAGCTCTACAACCATGTTCCGTTCCTGAAGAAGGTGAACGACCGCTTCAAGAAAGACAACTCGGCTGCCAACCGCAAGAAGGCAGAGGAGGCGCGAAGGAAGAAACGTGAGGCGGCTAAGAAGAAGCGTGAGGAAGACGCAAAGGGTGGCGACCTAAAATCGAAGAAGAAGCCTGCACTGGCAAAAGATCTCAACCCACGCGACCTGCTGAGCAAAAAGAAGAAGGGCTTCGAGAAGGAAATCACGCTCATGCCCGACACAACCATAAAGGTGAACCACGGTAAGCGCACGAAGCGCATCATCGTAAGCGGACGCACGGAGGCAGGCAGAGTGTTCGAACTGAAGTACAAGCGTGTCGACGACAACAATATCTTGATATTGAACAAGGTAGACTCGGCTACGAAGATAAAGGTGTCGGTTCTGGCAAAGGAACCACTTGAAAACCAGAAGTGGTATCGTGCAGCGCAGAGCGTGGCACGTTTGATGATGATGGTGCGCAACGTGAGCATCAGCTATCGCAACCAGTACTCGATGTCGATACCAGGCTTCAAGCCAATGGTTGGTAATATGTTCGGACAGGGTTCGGGCTACGGACCGCTGTCGCCAGGCTTAGACTTTGCGTTCGGCTTCGTGGGCGACTCGTATATAGACAAGGCACGCGAGAATGGCTGGCTGATGGTGGCTGACTCGCTTGCTACGCCGGCTGCTACCAATCAGACCGAAGACCTGCAGCTGAGAGCAACGCTTGAGCCTGTGCGCAACTTGAAGATTGACCTCACGGCATCGCGTGCCAAGACAACGGCACGCCAGGTGCAGTATATGTATGCCGGCAACCCGACCACCGAGAGCGGTACGTTCACCATGACAACGCTCTCGCTGCGCAGTGCATTCGAGGGCTCGGGCAGCGCAAAGAACGGCTACAAGTCGGCATCGTTTGAACGCTTCTGCAACTCGCTCGAAGGCTTCCGTCAGCGTGTCGAGGCGCGATATGCCGGTGCGGTATATCCTGCCGGCTCGCCGCTCGCAGGCAAGAAGTTCGACGCTGCTAACGGCGGAGTGAACAAGTACAGCTCCGATGTGATGGTGCCGGCGTTCCTCGCAGCCTACACCAATATGGGCTCGCAGATGTCTATCTTCCCGACGTTGGCTCACCTGCTGCCCAACTGGTCGATAAAGTACAGCGGCCTGTCGAAGCTGCCATGGTTCCGCGACGTATTCAAGAGTGTCAACATCAACCACTCGTATAAGAGTGTGTACGCCGTAGGTTCCTACTCGTCGTACAGCACGTTCATGGAGTACATGGGCGGACTCGGCTTCATCACCGATGCAACCACCGGTATGCCGACACCTAACTCTATGTACAACGTGTCGACAGTGAGCATCAACGAGTCGTTCTCGCCACTTCTTGGCGTGGACGTGACGCTGAACAACAACATGACCATTAAGGCGGAGTATCGCAAGACACGCGTGCTGAGTCTGAGTATGACATCGGTACAGGTGAACGAGTCGTCGTCGAACGACTGGGTGATTGGTGCCGGCTACACCATCAACAACTTCCGACTCTTCGGAGGTGGTGGCAGCAACAAGCATCGCCGCGTGAAGTCGAAGAACGCCAACAACAGTTCGTCGAACCGTTCGCGCTCGACCGGTGGTGTGAACAACGACTTGAGGTTGCGTCTCGACCTCAGTCTGCGCAAGCAGGCGTCAATAAGCCGCGACATCGCCACGATGACCTCGTCGGCTAACAGCGGCAACACGGCGTTTAAGCTCGCGTTCTCTGCCGACTACACCGTGTCGCGACTGCTCACTATGAGCTTCTACTACGACCGACAGACCAACACACCGCTGCTCTCGTCGAGCTCGTATCCGACAACGACGCAGGACTTCGGATTGAGCATGAAGTTCTCATTGACAAGATAGTGTAAAAGTTGAGAGTTGAAAATTTTCTACTCTCAACTTTAATTTATCCTCAAATCCGCAACTACGCGCCTAATATGATACAGAAGCGAAAATAATCTGCAT
>ENA-ORVB01000876-ORVB01000876.1-human-gut-metagenome-genome-assembly--contig:-NODE-876-length-22861-cov-25.9982_pt1 | contig 22861 bp, 16 predicted proteins | sample MGYA00242090_ERZ509231 | MGnify/ENA primary metagenome ERZ509231 (study PRJEB26280, sample SAMEA2338798) | human gut metagenome | biome: human gut; feature: human-associated habitat; material: faeces...
GTGGGTATGGCAGGATGCCATACCCTCCTATGCGTCAAAGTAGTAACCGAATCCGAGACGTGTCACGATGCACTTCGCGAAGCGGCCTATCTTTTTGCGCAGGCGTGTGATGTTCACGTCCACGGTGCGGTCGAGCACCAGCACGTCCTTCGGCCATACGCGGTCGATGAGTTCCTGGCGCGAGAACACGCGTCCGCGCTCGTCGAGCAGCAGGTGGAGCAGTTCGAACTCGGTCTTCGTGAATGCGATCTCCTCGCCGTCGATGGCTACGGTCTTCTTGTCGAGGTTCATCACGATGCCCTGGTAGGTGATGAGGTGCGCCTCTTCCTCCTCGTTCTCAGTGGCTGTGCGGCGCAGCACGGCACGCACGCGCACCATCACCTCACGCAGCGAGAATGGCTTCGATATATAGTCGTCGGCACCGAGGTTAAATCCCGTTACGGTGTCGTTCTCTGTGTCGCGGGCGGTGAGGAAGATGATAGGCACGCGGGCTGTCTGTGGGTCGTCCTTCAGCAGTCGGGCGAGGGCGAACCCCGACATGCCGCCCATCATCACGTCGAGCAGCAGCAGGTCGAACGATGCTATGTCGAGCGTCTGTGCCTCTTCGGCTGATGTGGCGGTCTGCACCTCGTAGCCTTCTGTTTCGAGATTGAACTTGAGGATTTCGAGCAAGTCTTGCTCGTCGTCAACAACGAGGATTTTCTGGTTTTGTTTCATAACTGCTATGTCTTTGTTATGCTTGCAAAGTTATATATAATTGTATTCACACGTACTACTAAACTGTTACAATTTCGTTACGCCAACAAAAAAGGCACACCGCTTGGTGTGCCTTTCATATCTTAAAACGCCTGCTTATCGCCAACGATGACGTTAGCCACGGTCTTATACATTATATATATGTCGAGCCATACGCTCCAATGCTCCAAGTACCAGATGTCGCCACCCACGCGTCCCTCCATCTGCGAGAGGTATTTTGTCTCGCCTCTGAAGCCGTTCACCTGGCTCCAACCGGTGATGCCTGGCTTGATGTAGTGGCGCACCATGTAGTTGTCGATGAGCTTCGAGTAGTCGTTGGTGTGCTTCACCATGTGCGGGCGTGGTCCCACGATACTCATCTGTCCTAACAGTACGTTGATAAACTGTGGCAGCTCGTCGATGTTTGTCTTGCGCATTATGTTGCCCCACTTCGTCTTTCGCGGGTCGTTCTTTGTGGCTTGCAGCTTGTCGGCATCCTTGTTCACCTTCATACTGCGGAACTTCAGGCAGTAGAACTCCTTGCCGTTAAGTCCGGTGCGCTTCTGTCGGAAGAACAATGGTCCTGGCATTGTTGTCTTCGTAACGATAGCTACAACGGCGAGTATGATGGGGAAGAGCGTGCAGAGGAATGTCAGCGACACCACGACGTCGAACGTGCGCTTTATCAAGCGGTTCTCGATGAGGCTCAGCGGCTCATTGTAGAGACTCAAGTAAGGTACGTCGCCCAGCACTTTGAGGTGCATACGATGGTGTAGATAGTTGCTGATGTTGGGCATCGAATAGAAGTGGATGAAGTGATGCTCGCAGTAGCGTATCACTTCAAGAATTTCCTCGCTGAAGCGTGAGGGCAGACAGCAGTACAATTCGTGTACGTTGCTGTGCTCCTTCAGCACCTCTGGCATATCCTGCGGTGTGCCGAGATATGTGCATAGCTCGGAGAATTTCTCGTTGGGTTGGTGGTCGAAGTAGCCCAGCACGTTGAAACCTAAGTCGTTTGGTGTGGTCATCTGGCGATACATGTTGCGCACGTTGCTGTTGCTTCCTACGAACACCACGTTATGGGCGTGCTTCGGCATACGTCGCCATGCTGCAACAACCTGACGTGTTATGATGCGGAAGATAGAAACACCGACGAATGCAGTCATCCAAAACTCTATCATTCTGAATAACGGCATGTGTTGGAAGTCGCCGATGGCGAACATGAGAATGCAACCGATTGCACTTACGAAGAAGTTCTGCATCACACGCATGATAATCTGGTGGTTGCTCACCTTGCGATGATGCAGCACGACACCATAGTCTATTGTGCAAGCTAAATATACGATAGAACCTACCACCATCGTTTGGCGCATTGCGTCGATGTCGGTGTCATATTTTAAAACGCAACAAAACAGCCAGTACAATAGATTGATGATGATGAGATCACCAAGCAATACTGACATCTTCAATAGTTTGTTCTCGTGTGGGCTATGTATTGTGTTACTCATTATTCTTCATTTTGGGGTTATATGAATACTAATTTATAATTACTCTTTAATTCTCTAAATATAGTCCTTGTTGTAAGTATGCGTTTGATGTGTCTTTGTTTTTTTTGTGTATGCATAACGCAAACGCTGCAAAGTTAGTCTAAATAGTTCAGATTAGTGATACAAATGGAGATAAAAGTGTTAATTAGTGTAAAAAAAAAACGCTAAAAGACCAAAATTTCTTTCGGAAGCAACGCCTCGGGCGTGCTTCCGAAGGAAATATAGCGGATTGTATCCGCTGCGTAATTGCGCAAGATATATGGAACTCGGCGTGCGAAACTCAATAATTTTAAGTAACTTTGCACTTCGTATTTAATCTTAAAAACAGAAACAAATGATAGTCTGCATAGCCGAGAAACCAAGCGTAGCCAAAGATATAGCCCGCATATTGGGTGCCACCACCTCTCACAACGGATACATGGAGGGTAATGGCTTTCAAGTGACGTGGACCTTCGGCCACCTCTGCACGCTGAAAGAGCCCAACGACTACACCGAGCATTGGAAGCACTGGAGTCTCTCGGCGTTGCCGATGATTCCGCCGCGCTTCGGTATCAAGCTCATCGACGACGACGGCATCAAGCGCCAGTTCAGTGTCATCGAGCGTCTCATGCAGGCTGCCGACTGCATCGTCAACTGTGGTGACGCCGGACAGGAGGGTGAGCTGATACAGCGTTGGGTGATGCAGAAGGCACAGGCGAAGTGCCCGGTGAAACGTCTTTGGATATCGTCGATGACCGACGAGGCTATCCGCGAGGGCTTCAACTCGCTCAAGGATCAGAGTGAGTACCAGCCGCTGTACGTAGCCGGACTGAGCCGCGCCATCGGCGACTGGCTCCTGGGCATGAACGCCACGCGCCTCTACACGCTCAAGTACGGACAGAACCGACAGGTGCTCAGCATCGGTCGTGTGCAGACACCTACGCTCGCGCTCATCGTCAACCGCCAGAAGGAGATCGACTCGTTCGTGCCCGAGCCTTATTGGGTGCTCTCCACCATCTATCGCGACACACTCTTCACAGCTACAAAGGGCAAGTTCACGACGAAGGAGGAGGGCGAGCAGGCGTTCGCCACCATCGCCGACAAGCCGTTCGAGGTGACGGGCGTGTCGAAGAAGAACGGCAACGAGGCTCCTCCACGCCTCTTCGACCTCACCTCGCTGCAGGTGGAGTGCAACCGCAAGTTCTCTTACAGCGCCGAGACGACGCTCAACCTCATACAGTCGCTTTACGAACGCAAGCTCACTACCTATCCGCGTGTCGACACGCAGTTCCTGAGCGACGACATCTACCCGAAGTGTGCCGGCATACTCACCGGTATGCGTGGTTATGAGCAGTACATACAGCCGCTTGCCGGCAAGAAGTTGCCCAAGTTGAAGCGTGTCTTCGACACATCTAAGGTGACCGACCACCACGCCATCATCCCGACCGGCGTGCCTGCGTCTGCACTCAGCGACATGGAGCGCAACGTCTACGACCTCATTGCACGCCGCTTCATCGCTGTGTTCTATCCCGACTGCAAGTTCTCTACCACCACCGTGCTCGGCAAGGTGGAGGATGTGGAGTTCAAGGTGAGCGGAAAGGAGATACTCGAACCTGGTTGGCGCACAATATACGCCCAGCAACCATCTCACCCCAACAACCCCTCAACCCCTCAATCTCTCAACTCACAACCATCTTCGCCCGAAGACGACGACAAGCAGGACGAGGAGCGCACTCTGCCCACATTCGTAAAGGGCGAGAGCGGACCGCACACGCCTACGCTCACCGAGAAGTGGACCACACCGCCTAAGTACTACACCGAGGCTACGCTGCTGCGTGCCATGGAGACCGCCGGCAAATTCGTCGACGATGAGACGCTGCGTGCTGCGCTGAAGGAGAACGGCATCGGACGACCGTCTTCGCGTGCCGGCATCATCGAGACGCTCTTCAAGCGCCACTACATACGTCGCGAGCGCAAGAACCTCATCGCCACGGCTACCGGTATCGAACTGATTGACATCATCCACGAGGAACTGCTCAAGAGTTGCGAGCTGACCGGCATCTGGGAGAAGAAGCTCCGCGATATAGAGCACAAGAAGTATGAGGCTGCCGACTTCATCAACGAACTGAAGCAACAGGTGACGGAGATTGTGTACGACGTGCTGCGCGACAACAGCAACCGCCGTGTCACCATCACCACCGACGAGGACCTGAAGAAGGCAAAAAAGAAAAAGACTGCTGCGCCGAAGAAGGCTGCAGCAAAGTCTGCTGCAACGTCGTCGACTGCATCAACAAAAAATGCTGCCGCCTCACCGCAGCCCGCAACAAGCGAGCCGTCGGCTGACGACAGCATAATCGGCACCACTTGCCCCGTTTGCGGCAAGGGTACAATCATAAAAGGTAAGACGGCTTACGGCTGCAGCAACTGGAAGAACGGCTGCACCTACCGCGTCGCGTTCAAATAGTTTAGAACTTCACCACGCGCGAACCGTCTGCAGTCTCTTCGATAGTAACCTTCGTTGCGTCCTCAGGCAGCAGGTCCTCTATCAGCTCCGGCCACTCGAGGAAGCACAGCGAACCGCTGTAGAAGTAGTCCTCGTAGCCCATGTCGTACACCTCTTCGAGTTTCTTTATGCGGTAGAAGTCGAAGTGGTATATCGCGTCGCCGGTTGTGGCGGAAGTGTATTCGTTCACGATGGCGAAGGTCGGAGATGTGATTACATCCTCCACGCCCAAACACTCGCAGATAGCCTTCACGAAAGTAGTCTTGCCTGCGCCCATCTTGCCGTAGAAGGCGAACACCTTGCCGTCGCCCATATTCTCTACAAATGTTTTGGCAGCCTCGTTGATGTCTGCCAGAGAGTTGATTTTTATTTCCATAGTTTTTTCGTTTTTCTATTATAACATTAAGCTGCTTGCAGCTTTTTTTATTTCCTTCCCTTTAGTGTTATCAGCGGTATGAGCATCTCTTCGAGCGAGATGCCGCCGTGCTGGAACGTGTCCTTGTAGTACGACACGTAGTAGTTGTAGTTGTTGGGGTAGGCGAAGAATGTGCTGCCGGTGGCGAACATGTATGACGTACTGATGTTTGGTGCGGGCAGCTGCGCCTCCTGTGGGTTCTTGATGACGAACACTTCCTTCGATTGGCAGTTGAGGTTCTTGCCCAGCTTGTAGCGCAGGTTGGTGTTCGTGTTGCGGTCGCCGATTATCTTCACCGGCTTCGACGCACGGATACTGCCGTGGTCGGTAGTGATGATGATGCGGCAGTCGATCTGCGAGAGTGCGCTGAGCAGGTCTGCCATGACCGAATGGCGGAACCACGAGAGCGTTATCGAGCGGTAAGCCGACTCGTTGTTGGCAAGTTCGCGCACCATTTTCGACTCTGTTCTTGCGTGCGAGAGCATATCGATGAAGTTGACCACGATGACGTTGAGGTCGTTCTTCGTCAGCTCGTTGAGGCGTGCAAGCAGTTTGTCGGCACCCGTCGAGTCGTTCACTTTGTGATACGAGAACGAGTCGTGGCGGCGGTAGCGTTCTATCTGTGTGCGTATGAGCGGTTCCTCGTTGAGGTTCTTGCCCTCGTCTTCGTCCTCGTCCACCCACAGCTCGGGGAACATCTTCTCAATCTGCTCGGGCATCAAGCCCGAGAAGATGGCGTTGCGTGCGTACTGCGTAGCCGTCGGCAGAATGCTGGTGTACATGTCCTCCTCTATGTCGAACATGTTGCCTATCTCCTTCGACAGCACGCGCCACTGGTCGTAGCGGAAGTTGTCGATGACGATGAGGAACACTTTCTCGCCCTCGTTTATCGCAGGGAATACCTTGCGCTTGAAGATGTCCGGGCTCATCAGCGGGCGTTCGGTTACGCCCGGTGCCACCCACGACAAGTAGTGCTTCTTTATGAACTTGGCGAAGCCGTTGTTTGCTTCCTCCTTCTGCATCTGCAGCATCTCGGTCATGTTGCTGTCCGTAGAGCTAAGCTCCAGTTCCCAGTGTACCAGTCGGCGGTACGCATCCTTCCAGTCGTCTATCGTGTTGCAGTTCATTATCTGCATTGATATGTCCTGGAAGTTCTGCTGATAGCCCGTCTGCGTCACCTCCGACACAATCTGCTTGCGGTGTATGTTCTTCTTCAGCGTGAGCAGGATCTGGTTGGGGTTCACAGGCTTTATCAGATAGTCGGCAATCTTCGAGCCGATAGCCTGATCCATGATGTTCTCCTCCTCGCTCTTCGTCACCATCACTACGGGTGTAGCAGGCGACAGCTCCTTTATCTGTTGCAGCGTTTCGAGTCCGCTGATGCCGGGCATCATCTCGTCGAGCAGCACCAGGTCGAACTTGTGCTGCTTGCACTCTTCGATGGCGTCTGTTCCGTTGCTCACGGTCACCACCTCGTATCCTTTGCTCTGAAGGAAGATGATGTGGGCGCGCAAGAGTTCAATCTCGTCGTCTACCCACAGTAAATATCCGTTGCTCATAATGCTCTTTCTTTTTTTGTTAAAAACCGTCGAGGTCGTAATACTCATCGTCGTCGAAGTTCTCCGTCTGCTTGTTGTTCTGCTTCTTGCTCGGCGTGCCCTGCTTGGGCTGAGGATCTTCGCCGAAGTAGAAGTCATCCTCCAACTGCTTGGGTTCTTCCTTTGCTATCGGCTTGGGTTCTTCCTTAACCTCCGGCTTCGGTTCCTCTACAACAGTCGTTGCAGGCTCCTCCTTGACCTCCGGCTTCGGTTCCTCTACAACAGTCGTTGCAGGCTCCTCCTTAACCTCCGGCTTCGGTTCCTCTACAACAGTCGTTGCAGACTCTTCCTTGACTTCCGGCTTCGGTTCCTCAACCACAGTTTCGGTAGCAGGTTCCTGAGGTTGTTCCTCCTCGATGTTCACCACGCCATCCTCAGTCGACGGCTTTTCCGCAGGTTGAGGCTCTTCGTCGAAGAATGTGTTCGTAGTGTTCTGGTTGTTCGCAGGCTCCTCCTCGAAGTCGTCGCGCTGCTTTGTCGTAGACTGTTCGTCTGGCTCAACGACTGGCTCTTCCGGAATGTCGAGCAGATCCTCCGTTGCTATCTTAAGCGGAGCGAAGTTCTTCTCGTAGAACTCGGCGTAGTCGGCGTAGCTGAACTGCTTGCCGAGCAGCGGCAGGTTCACGTCGCTGATAACGATCTGTCGACTCTTGCCCACGAGCTTCATCAGCTGCTTCTGCTTCTGTAGCTGGCGTGCGTACTGCAGTGCCTCGTCGTAGTTGCGGAAACCCTTCACGAGCATACGGTTCAGTCCGTCCACCTGCTCCACCTCTATGTCGAAGTTGCGCACCATGAACGATGTGAAGTTGTAGCGAGCCAGCTCGAAGAGCATACGGTTGGCGTCTATCGAGTCGGGTTGGTACGCAATCATGTATATGAACGCAGCGTTGCGGTCGTTAGAGAACTCGCGCACCGCCGTCGAGTCGCTTTCGTTGAGCACCTGCGAGCGTCGCTCCCAGATGTTCTCGAGGTCGAACTTGCCGCCTTGCAGCTGTCGTCCTTCGTTCACGCCCTTCACTATCATGCCTGCCATTACGGCTATGGGGCTTTGCGGATACTTCTTCACCACCGTGTTCAGGTCGTCGATGCAGCCCTCGTAGTCGCCGTCGTTCAGCTTGCCCAGACCACCGATGAAGAGGAACTTGTCGCGGTTGGCACCCAACGGGAACCGCTGTTCGGACACGCTGACATTGCCGCGCACCTCCTTGTAGCGCGCCGCCTTGAACGCATCGTATGTAGCGGCGTACAGCGAGTCTTCGAGGTGCACGCCGAGACGTGCGTTCTCCACGAAGTTGGGGTCGGTGAGCAGTGTTGTCCACTCGCTCTCGGGGTACTCCTGCTTGACTCGTGCCACGTACGAGTTGGCGGTCTGTCGGTCGCCCTTGCGCATATATAATAGGTAGAGGTGATAGTAAGCCTCCGCCTTCTTCTCGAAGTTGGGATAGTCGCCACCGATGAGTCGCATGAACTGCTTCTCGCTTCGCGGCAGGTTGTCGAGCTTGTCCTTGAAGATGACGCCCGAGTTGTAGAGTCCTTCGGCGATGATGTTGTTGCTCGCAGCCACCTGCTCCTCCGTGAACGGTATTTGCGCCATGTAGTACTCGCGTTTGTGTGGGTCGTTCTGTGCGCTGTCAGCGATGAGTGCGAGCGAGTCGGCTATTGCTTCCGCCTGCGCAATGGAGTCCTGCTGTTCCTCGGTGAGTTCCGGCTCATCGGTCTGGAACGCCACCACCGTCTTGTTCACGCGCTGCCAGTCGTCCACATTCTCGCGCTTGCCCCATTGCTTCTGGAACGCCGCCTTACCCTGGCTCACCGCCATCTGGTTGTAGAAGTACCACTGCGCGTTGCGTTGGTTCTGCAGGTTTTGCTGGTTCTGCATCGTTGTGTTGTTGCCGAACTGGTTGTTCTGCGCCATGTCGTTGCCGCCGTTCATCTGGTTCTGCGCGTCCTGCTCTGCCTGCAGTCGGCGTTCCTCCTTCTCCTTCTTCTTCAGTGCCTCGATGGTGCGGTCGATGGCAGCGTTGCGGTCGCTCTCGCTCATCTTGGCGAGCGACTGCAGTGAGTCTTGCAGGTGTATGGCATCGGTGTATGGCACGAGGTCGTCCAAAATCTTCGAGCGGTTCGACAGCTCCTCGTAGTCTTTGCGCTCTTTGTCGAGCATACCGATGGCTTGACCGTAGCAGCGTTGCGCGTCGTTGTAGCGCTCCTTGTCCCAGTAGATGTCGCCGAGCTTCAGCAGCAGCACGCCCTTCTCTATGCCCGAGCGCGTGGCTTTAGCCGCTCCGCGCTCGTAGGCGTTGATGGCTTGTGCGGTGTCGCTCTGTGCGAGGTATATGTTGCCGATGGCGTAGTACACCTGGTCGAGATATTCCTTGTTCTTGTCCGAGCGTGCCATACGCTTCAGCCTGCCAATCATCTTCTTCGATTGTCCAACGGACATCACCTCCGTCATGCAGATGCGTGCGTTGAACTCCAGCTCGTAGGGTGGGTTGAGTTTCGTCACGTGCTTGAACGCCTTCATCGCCTCCACGTTGTTGCCCAATGCAGCCTGCATCTGTCCCATGAGGAACCACTCGCGTGCGCGCTGCTTGCGTCGCATCTCGTGCTTGATGACGTTGCGCAGGTGGGGTATAGCTTTCTCGTATTCGCCCGTGTGTATGTAGTAGTCGGCGTAGGTGTAGTCCCACTCCTTGCGTGCCGACCAGTGGATGGAGTCGCGCTGCATATTGCGTATCACGTCCTCGGCATCGTAGAGCCAACCCTCCTCGATGTAGCACTTGGCGAGCCATGCTCTCGACTTGGCGTAGATGGCTGGCTGCGTCTGGTACAGTCGGCTCATGTAGTTGAACGTGGCAGCTGCCTCGTCGAACGCTCCCTTGTAGAACTGCGAGCGTCCCATGAGCAACCACGCCTTCCAAAGGAACGGGTTGTACTCGCGGCGCGAGAGCCACTCCAAGTCCTTCGCCGTCTTCTTGCGCTGCTTCGTCCACTGCGGTCGGCGCTTTATGCTGTGCAGTTTGATGGTCTTCTGACACTTCTCGATGGCGCGGTCGTAGTTCGACTTGCCTATCTCCCGGCTGTTCTTGTTGCTCACGGTGTAGAGCGGAATAAGCTCGGTGAAGTTGTCCTTGTTGCCTTCCTCCTTCTCTAATGAGGCGTCGATATACGCCAACGAGCCGTTATAATAAGTGTTATAACGCGCCTTGAACGAGTGCCACCAGCGTGTGCGCGCGGTGTTTTTCTGCGTAGAGCATCCTGTCGCAACCATCAATACAGCTGCGAGAAGGATGGGTACAATATGTCTTGTCTTAAATAGTTTCACGTATAAATAACTCTGTTTGTGGCGTTTTATTGCCTTAACCCTCCCTGAGCATGAATGTTTCGTCCTTTATCTGGTCGGGCAGGTTGATGCCGCGCAGTGTCAGACTGCGGCACCAGTCGGCTATCTCCTCGTGGCGCATGGTGTAGAGCACCTCGCTGAACTGCTCCACCTCCTCGTCGGTGTAGCTGTCTGACGGGCGTCCGCTGAACGCGTCGAGCTCCTCGTCGTCGTAGTAGACGATGTCCTTCGTGGCGGCTTCCATCATGCAGTCCTGCTCGCACTTGTCGTTAGTGCCGTTGCATGTGGCGCATGTCTCCACCACGGTTATCTTCTCCTCGCCGTCGTGCTTGCTCAGCTTGGCGATCAGTGCGGCGATGATGCCGAGCACAATTATCGAAATCACTAATATTATCATATTCTCTTCAAAGTTTTATTAGGTGTCCTCCCGCAGATTCCTCCTTAGGAGGGTATGGCATCTTGCCATACCCACGCCGCCTGCTATGGGATCTTCTCCCACGGAATACGCCGAATTCACAGAACCTCCTGCTGAGATGTCCTCCCACGGATTTCACAGATTTACACAGATGCTTAGGATGCGCTGTTCTCCCACAGAATACGCCGAATTCACAGAATTTGGCAGCGTGGGTATGGCAGGGATGCTATACCCTCCTACATCTGTGCGCATCCGTGCTCATCTGTGGGAGGCTCTTCTCTGCCAGAAGTTTCTGTGCGTTCCGTGCGTTCTGCGGGAATATCTTTTCTCCCACGGATGGCACAGATTGACACAGATGGTTGGGGTGCGCTGTTCTCCCACAGAATTCACAGAATTCACAGAATTTGGTAGCGTGGGTATGGCAGGGATGCCATACCCTCCTACATCTGTGAACATCCGTGTCATCAGTGGGAGGTTCTTCTCTGCAAGAGGTTCTGTGAGTTCCGTGCTCATCTGTGGGAGGCTCTTCTCTGCCAGAAGTTTCTGTGCGTTCCGTGCGTTCTGTGGGAATATCTTTTCTCCCACAGAATTCACAGAATTCACAGAATTTGGCAGCGTGGGTATGGCAGGGATGCCATATCCTCCTACATCTGTGCGCATCTGTGCCATCTGTGGGAGGCTCTTCTCTGCCAGAAGTTTCTGTGAGTTCCGTGCGTTCTGTGGGAATATCTTTTCTCCCACGGATTTCACAGATTTACACAGATGCTTAGAGTGCGCTGTTCTCCCACGGAATTCACAGAATTCACAGAATTTGGCAGCGTGGGTATGGCAGGGATGCCATACCCTCCTACATCTGTGCGCATCCGTGCTCATCTGTGGGAGGCTCTTCTCTGCCAGAAGTTTCTGTGTGTTCCGTGCGTTCTGTGGGAATATCTTTTCTCCCACAGAATTCACAGAATACACAGAATTTGGCAGCGTGGGTATGGCAGGGATGCCATACCCTCCTACATCTGTGAACATCCGTGTCATCAGTGGGAGGTTCTTCTCTGCAAGAGGTTCTGTGAGTTCCGTGCTCATCTGTGGGAGGCTCTTCTCTGCCAGAAGTTTCTGTGCGTTCCGTGCGTTCTGTGGGAATATCTTTTCTCCCACAGAATTCACAGAATTCACAGAATTTGTCAGCGTGGGTACGGCAGGGATGCCATACCCTCCTACATCTGTGCTCATCCGTGTCATCTGTGGGAGTCTCTTCTCTGCCAGAAGTTTCCGTGAGTTCCGTGCGTTCTGTGGGAATCTCTTTCCTCCCACAGAATTCACAGAATTTGGCAGCGTGGGTATGGCAGGGATGCCATACCCTCCTACATCTGTGCGCATCCGTGTCATCTGTGGAAGGCTCTTCTCTGCAAGAGGTTCTGTGTATTCGGTGTATTCCGTGGGAGATTCTTCACCGCTTGTTCGGTTGGTGCAGCTGAGACAGCTGCACCCCCTGGCGGAATCCACGGAAGTAGTGTGCAAATCTCATCACCTCACCATCTCACCACAACAACACCCTTTCACCTCGAACCCAGCCTTCTGCATGTCCTCCCAGTACTGTGGGTACGACTTCGTCACCACCTGCGGCTCGTTGATGCGCAGCCCGGGGAACACGATTGCCGCCGGTGCGAACGCCATCGCCATGCGGTGGTCGTCGTACGTGTCGATAGGCTCTAATGTCGGCTCGCAGCGCGTGCCGTCCCAGACGAGCGTGTCGCCGTTCTCGTCGCGCAGCACATAACCTAACTTGCGCAGCTCGCGCTTCAGTGCCTCGATGCGGTCGGTCTCCTTGATGCGCAGCGTAGCCAACCCCGTGAAGCGGAACGGGATGCTGCGCAGTGCGCACGTCACCACCACCGGCTGCGCCAGGTCGGGCACGCTACTGAAGTCGTAGTCGAGACGTGGCAGCATACACGGGTGACTCTTTATGCTCACCGTCGGGAAACGCTCGCCCTCCACCTCGCTGAACTTCGTCTTCACGCCCAAGAGCGAGAAGATATACTTCACGATGGAGTCGCCCTGACGCGACGCGTCCATGAGCCCCTTGAAGCGCACCTCCGACTCGTCGTTCCCCCGCAGTGCCAGCATCTCGTACCAGTAAGCCGCCGCACTCCAGTCGCTCTCTATCGTGTACTCGCGACTCGCGTACGGCTTCGCATTCACCGTGATGGTGTCCGCGTCGCTCCAGTCGGCATCCGCCCCATACTCGCGCATCATCCACAGCGTGAGGTCGATATACGGGCGCGAGATGGCACCGTCCGTGATGTGCAGTTGCAGTCCGTTCTTCAGCGTCGGCGCAATCATCAGCAGTGCCGAGATATACTGCGAGCTGATGTTGCCCGCCACCTCGATGTATCCGCCCTCCAGTGCGCGCCCCTTGATGCGCAGCGGTGGATAGCCCTCCTCGCCCAAGTATTCGATGTCGGCACCCAAGTATCGCAGCGCGTTTACGAGGATGCCTATCGGACGTTGCTTCATACGGTCGGTGCCCGTGAGCACGTGTTCGCCCGGCGTGGCAGCGAGGTAAGCCGTGAGGAAGCGCATCGCCGTGCCCGCCCCCTTGATGTCTATCTCGTACGGGCGGCGTTGCATCGCGTCGATAATCACCTCCGTGTCGTCGCACACCGAGAGGTTCTGCGGCAGAATGTCGCCGCACGACAGCGCATGAATGATGATCGCGCGGTTGCTGATGCTCTTCGATGCTGGCAGAGCGATTGTAGCGTTGATTGTCTGGGGTGCAGTTATGGTGTATTGCATGATGCGGTTTTGTTTTTACTCTCAATGTTCAGAGTTTGTTTTCTCTATTATGCAAAGTTACTAAAACTATTCCAAACTACTGCGCAAAGCGTTGAAAAGTAAAAGAGTAAAAGAGTAAAAAGTAGGAGGTATGGGCATCTTGCCCATACCACGCAGCTACTTTCAGTTCCTGCCGTAGTCATTCAGTAGGGGGTGCACTTGTCTCAAGTGCACCAACCGAGCTGCGGTGTTCTCCCACAGAACGCACGGAACACACGGAACCTTCTGGCAGAGAAGAGTCTCCCACAGATGAGCACGGATGTTCACAGATTAGGAGGGTATGGCATCCCTGCCATACCCACGCTGCCAAATTCTGTGAATTCCGTGCATTCCGTGGGAGAACAGCGCACCATAATCATCTGTGTCAATCCGTACCATCCGTGGGAGAAAAGATATTCCCACAGAACGCACGGAACACACGGAACCTTCTGGCAGAGAAGAACCTCCCACAGATGAGCACGGATGTTCACAGATGTAGGAGGGTATGGCATCCCTGCCATACCCACGCTGCCAAATTCTGTGTATTCTGTGAATTCTGTGGGAGAACAGCGCACCCTAACCATCTGTGTTCATCCGTGCCATCTGTGGGAGAACAGCGCACCCCAACCATCTGTGTTCATCCGTGTCATCCGTGGAAGAAAAGATATTCCCGCAGAACGCACGGAACACACGGAACCTTCTGGCAGAGAAGAGCCTCCCACAGATGAGCACGGATGTTCACAGATTAGGAGGGTATGGCATCCCTGCCATACCAACGCTGCCCAATTCTGTGTATTCTGTGAATTCTGTGGGAGAACAGCGCACCCAACCATCTGTGTTCATCCGTGCCATTTGTGGGAGGTTCTCTCAGCAATCGGCTTCCGTGTCTTCGGCGTGTTTTGTAGAAGGTCAACGCTCATCAAATTTGTTGTAAAAAACTTTGCGCCAACCCCGTAACTTGCAATGCAAATATTGTTCAAGCACCCTCGACCTGAACACCCATTCTGGAGAAAAAAGCATAGCAGACAGCGCATTTTCGCCCTCACTGTTCGCCTTGAAAACTACAAAAATGTAGTTTTTCGGTGTGCAAGTGCCACTTTTGCCCACCCAAAATACCACTTTCGTCGGGTGCAAGTGTCATTTCCATCCACCCTAAGTGCCACTTCTACCCAGTACTCGTGCTGAGAGTACTGGAGTTTAGCAGCGCGAGTACTGGAGTTTAGCAGCACGAGTACTCAGTGCAAGTGCCACAATAGCACTTGTTTTTAGAAGATAATGCCACAACCGATTAAATATCAGCACGTTGCATTTCTCGTCCTTTCAACCCCTCCAAAACTCGCGAAAAATGCACCCACAATTTGTTTTCTGATTTTCTGCGCACTCTTGAGCGGTCAAACCTACAAATATCGTGTCATGGCAAAAGGTGTGCCACGCACGCGAGGGGGAAGTAAACGAGCAGAGCACGCCACCAATCGTGGCAGAGGTGAAAGCCTCCGCAGCAGCAAGCCGAATATTAATAGAAGATTTGTGCGTTCGTTCGCATATTTTTAGTAATTTTGTAATCAGACAGAGTTAATACTAATCACGAGATATTCAAAAAAAAAATGAACACATCATCTCATTTTCATTCTCTTGAAGAACTCATACGCGCTTTAGGTAGAGAACGTAAGTTGCTGGACGGGTTGTTTCAAGACCGCAAACGACTTTCGTTCCGTTACGACTTGGCACGTGATCTTGCTGCAAAGAAGGATGAAAGTTTGGAGTTTCTACGGAGGTTTGGAGTAATCAGGGACAATGGCGACTTCATCGAGTTGGAGGATGTATATCTGAAATTCTTCGAAGATGTGCTCGAAGTGAACGAAGAAATAAACGTAGCAAGTGTAAAGGAGAGTATAGGCAGCCTGAATGCGGCTATCGACTATTATCAAAATGAATCCGACCCAAAACGTAAATATGGGTATCTGAATGATGTGAAACGCATTCTGAAAAACATTTCGCTTACCACCTTGCGAAACGTAATAGATTTGAAACGCAATATCGACAACACATACAAGAACGAGCCAAACTTCGCCATTAAGAAAATGAAATTGGTGCATTTGGACGAGAAACGCAAGGATATTGCTGCTCTTATAAACGAATGCGAAAAGGTGATAAACGAGAAGCAGTACACTTTTTTTATAGAGGCCATGGATGTGCAACTTAAAGAAATTGTGATTGACGTAAAGCTGCAGCTAAAGGAAGTGTATCACAATCTTTTGGAACTTGACCGACAGGTTATCCACTATCTTAGTCTGATAAAGTATCAGAGCCAACTTTTTGAGAAAGTACAGAAGCTGAAATATCTGCGCGACCAAATGTTGCTCGACACTAACACGGACATAAAAGCAAAGATGGCTGTAAGAAATCCGGTATGGATGGAGCCCCGACCGAGATATACGCTGAAAGTGTCGCTATCCATGCTACGCACGTCAGACGTCGGACTAAAGATATTGCAGGATGTAGCTAAAGGCAAAGTCAACGACCGCTTTCGTAAAGGTAATCTTGCCGACCCGTTTACGGAAGACGAACTGAAGGAACAGCAGCATGTGCTGCAAATGGTAGACGTACATGAGGTGAAGAATGCATTCATGGCATCCGGCGACAATCTGTTCCACTTTGTAATGAACTACTCTGGTTACCGCAAACAGATGACAGAGGAGGAGAAACTTGTGTTGTTCTGTCAGATAGCTGCACAATATCTCGACAACCTATCTATTAGTGAAGAATACCGTTGCCACAATGGTATTGAATACCCATTGATCTATCCAAAAATTGCTTAACAAACATGCGCTATACAAAAGAAATATTTGAAATACTTAGCAGAGGTGGATTCATATCGCAAAACTCCATCTCTCCACAACGTATGCATCTTTATGATGCTATAGAGGACGATTTTCAACAATATCAGGAATACTTTGAGGGCATAGGCTTCTTGCTCGAAGGTGGAAACGGTTATTACTACTTCTCTCGTTCTGAGAGCAAGGTGGAACTGGCGGACAAGGTGCAACGTATGGCAGATTGGATTGACCGTATAGATTTCCTCAAGACGTTCAATACAGCCTTTGGGTCAGGATTCTCGTTCCGTAAATCGAATATTCTTGAAAAATTCTCAAGTGACATCGAGCTGAAAGAAAAGGCACGGCATCTTTATACCGATTTAAAGACTAACGAAGAGAAAATGGACAAACTAATTGGCGACTTGGATCGACAAGGCTTTGTGGAACTTGAAAATGAGCTCGACAGCACATACAAGGTGACCGCAGCTTTCCATTAAAATATAGAACTTATAGATTGTCTCACCATAATAGACACTGAAACAGAACAAGCATGAGAGCATTACGCAAGATAGTATTTATTAACAGCGCACACATTCGCTATGCCGAAGTGCGTGTGGACGGAAATGTGCATTTTATTGGCACTCAAGGTGTGGGCAAGAGCACTTTGCTACGCGCGATACTCTTCTTCTACAATGCCGACAAACTGCATCTTGGTATACCGAAGGAGATGAAATCGTTCGACGAGTTCTATCTGCCTCATGCCAACTCGTATATAGTGTACGAAGTGGAACATGAGCACGGACCTTTCTGTATATTGACATTCCGTTCGTCGGGACGCGCCTGCTACCGCTTCATTGACAGCGAATACAAGAAAGAATGGCTTGTAGACAACAATGGGGAGGTAACTGCTGAAAGTAAGGTGATACGCGAGCGCTTAGGCAACTGCTACATGAGTAAGATTATAGACCGATATGAGCAATATCGCGACATACTCTATGGCAACAAGCAGGCTGTAGGTAAGGAGTTCGCACGATTCCAACTGATGGAGACAAACCGCTATCAGAATATTCCGCGAAGCATTCAAAACGTATTCCTTAACTCGCGACTGGATGCCAACTTTATAAAGGATATCATTATACGCTCTATGAGCGAAGAAGAGGCTAATATAGATCTTGGATATTTCCGTCGTCAGGTGGCTGACTTCGAACAGGAATACAAAGACATATCATGTTGGTTTAAGATCAATCAGAAAGGCGAATCGACGGTGCGCAAACAGGCGGATAATGTGCTGAATGCTTATCACCAACTGCTGTATATGAAACAGCAGATAAGCGAGTTGTGTGGCGAACTGAACTATGCAGTACGCACATCTCGTGAGCGTCTGCCTATGCTTGAGAACAAGATTGCTGAACTAACAGAACAGCAAAACAAAACAAAAAAACTTCTCGAAGAAATCCAACAGAAATACGACCAAGAGAAAACGACTTTAAACCAAGAGCAAGGTGTTGTGAACAACAATCTCAAACGACTGAAGGAGCGCAAAAAGGATTATATCGAGAAGAATATTGAAGACGTTCTGAAAAGAGACAGCCAAGAGAAGCTTCTGAAAGTAAAACTCGAAGGAGACAAGGCCAAATTAGCAGAGCTCACAGCACGCTTTAATGATGTCACAGCTAAATACAAAGTTTTGCGTCAGAATGTCGAAAACCTGTTCAAAAACTATGAATTGTCGCAGAACGAAAAAATAAATAAACTTATTCAGGGTAAATTGCAAGCTGATGAACGTTTGTTGGTAGAACACAATAATCACCGGAAAGAGATTGATGCTGCTTTTACAGACAAGTTAACTCTTGCAACCAACAAAATTGCAGAACTCAAGGACGAGAAAGTTGCAGTTGAAAAAGAAATACTGAAACTAAAATTTTTGCAACCTTACAAGGCAGAACAGGATGCGTTGAGAAAAAACAGAATGATCTGACTATACGCAAGAATGAACTCGGTGGTCTGATATCCACAGCAGAAGCTAATATCGGCCAGCTGCAGACTGAATACGAAAAGCAAGAGTCTGGCATTTTGGCTGAAAGCAAACGAAAGAAAGAGGCAAAGCAGCAGGAAATTAATTCGGTTTCAGAAAAGTTGGCTGATATAGAACGACTGTTGGCTCGCACCAAGGGTTCGTTATACGAATGGTTGGAGGAGAACAAAACGGACTGGGAACATAATATCGGCAAGGTTATAAATGAGGATAGTGTGCTTTATCGAACAGGATTGCATCCGCAAAAGGATGATGGAATTTCAATGTTCGGAGTTAAACTTGATCTTACAGACTTGCCACTTTCAGTGCGTAAGCCATCACAGTTGAAGGAAGAAAAGAATGTATTGGAAGGCACTCTTAAAACACTGAAGACTGGATACGCTTCGTTACATGAGTATGAGGAAAAGCAGATTGAGGAACTGAAACATGTGTTCGTTCCAAAGATAAAAGAATTGCGTCAGCAGAAATCTTTATATGAAACAGAACTGCGTTCAATTCCACAGAAACAAAAAAGCATACAGGTGGAGATTGAAGAATATGCAGATAAGGCAAAACAAGAATTAGATGAAAAGAACAAACAACAGGAGATTTGTCTGCAAGATATTGCTCACCGTCTGCTGAATGCAGAATCAGAACATGCCAAAATTACTGCAGAAAAGGAAAAGCAATTTGATTCTGAAGAAAATAGATACCAGAAAGCAAGTAGAGAGGCCCTGCAAAAGCATGAGCAGGAGGTGGCAGAAATACATGCAGATATCAAGCAGAAAAAACTGAAATCAGAAAATGAACTGGAACTGCTCAAGGTTCAAGAACTTAACGAACTGCATGGACGTGGTGCTGATACACGCTTGGTCGAGGAGTGCAAAAACTCTATACAAACAATAGAAACCGAGCTGAAATATATAGAAGATAATAAGCGACTCGTGTTTGCTTACCAACGTGACAAAGAGGAACTGTTCGACCGTGAGGATGAATTCAACGCTCAAAAGAAACGTCTTGCAGATAAACTACAGCAACTAAGCGACAAGTACAATCAGCGCAAGCAGAAACATAACGACACGCTGCATTCTTTAGAAAAAGAACTTGCAGACCGACGTAAGGAAAAAAGTCATATTGATGAAAACTTGGAGAAAGCAAGGGATTTCATCAATAACGAGAGTTTGTGTCCTCCAATTTTGTTAGATACGCCTGAACGTGAGACTCTGCTTACTCCAAGCCAAGCTGTTGATGAGTTGACAAGTATTATTGTATCACGTCAGAAAAACTTCGACAAATTCAAAGGATGCGTTAATATCTTCAAAGCTAACTTCTCTGTTAAGAATACATTCCATTTCCGTATGGAACTTTCTGTCGACGAAGATTACCTCGACTTTGCAAACAATCTTGACGACTTCATTGCCAATAACAAGATTGAGGAATACCGCCGTCGAACCAGTGAGCGTTACTTAGACATATTGAATCGTGTATCAAAGGAAATGGGCGAATTGACAAAACACGAATCTGATGTTGAAAAGATAATACGTGATATCAATAGCGACTTCAAGGAACGCAACTTTGCAGGAGTCATAAAGCTCATAGCCCTTCGATCTGTACCTTCGATTGACAAGATGGTGCAACTAATGAAGCGTATAAAGGAGTTCAATGACGAAAACCAATTTGCAATGGGCGAACTCAATATCTTCTCGTCGGCAAATCGTGAAGATACGAATCAAAAGGCTGTAGCACATCTGCTCGACTTTATGAAATCGCTCGTTGATAACCCACAGCGACAATACCTCACGCTCTCCGATCTCTTCCAGTTGCAGTTCCGCATTATAGAGAACGACAACGATACGGGATGGGCTGATAAACTATCGCATGTGGGTAGCGAAGGAACCGACACTTTGGTAAAAGCAATGATAAACATCATGCTTATAAATGTATTCAAAGGAAAAGTGAGTCGCAAGTTTGGCGATTTCCGCATACATTGTATGATGGATGAGATTGGTAAACTACACCCGCAGAACGTGAAAGGCATACTTGACTTTGGTAATGCTCGAAATATTCTGCTGATCAATTCCTCGCCAACTACATACAATGTCTCTGACTATCGCTATACTTACTTGTTGAGCAAGGATGGCAAATCGCAAACGGTTGTACGTCCGTTAATCTCGCAACAATAAATAAAAAATAGAAATGAAGATAACTTCTTCACTAATAGACAAACTTATCCGCCTGCGCTCAGGCGAATCTCTTCCATCCAGTGCTCTTCGTGGCGATTGGGTGGAAGACCTTCTTCGTGAAGGTGTGCTTGTCAGCCGTTCCCATGGTAGCAGAAGCAGTATTAAGGCATCTTATCCGCAAACTCTTGAGCAAAGTTTAATACACATTGACGAGCGATTCGGAGATTTGGATAGTATGAAAGGTGTTATTGCCAATGATGTGCCAAGGTCGGAACAAGCTGCATCAACCGGAAACTCCAAGCTTGTTACGGTACGGTCGTGCCCAGGCTTTCCCGTAAATTCATATGATTCGATACCATGTAGTCTGAATGGTCGTGGTTTTGTGATAACCCCCGAAGAAGGAACTTTCGTATTTGTTTCTGATTGGCAATCATTTGAAATACCAGAAGATGTTTTGGTAGTAAACATTGAAAATATGGAAAACTTCCGTATGATTCGTCATCAGCGTACTTTATTCACAACCATGTTCCCGAACAAGCGTTTGCTTTTTGTATCACGCTATCCGCAGTCTTCCGATTTACGCACATGGTTGGAGCGTATACCAAACTTGTACATACATTTTGGCGACTTCGATCTTGCAGGTATCCATATATTCCTTTCTGAATTTCACAAATATCTTGGCGAACGTGCCTCTTTTCTAATACCTCATGATATAGAAGAACGGTTACAACATGGGTCGATGGAAAGATACAATGCACAATATAATAAATTTAAAAACATATCTTCCGATGTGCCTTCGCTGCAATTATTAATTAACATGATTAATAAGTATCATCGCTGTTATGATCAAGAGGGTTATATTCAAAATAGGTAGCATAAACGAAACACTATTTGTTAACCAGGTTCATATCTATCCTCGAATACCTCGCCGCAATCAATCTCTGCTGCGGAAACAAAATAGAGGGACATAGTTCGGCAGAAATCTTGCTTTTGGGAGGAAAATTTATTAACTTTGCATACGTATCACTAATAACGAGTGCTTGCTTGAATAAGGTGGGCACTGTAAACAATAGATGTTATGGCATACTCCAAAATAAAAGAAATATAAACTCATCACTACTCATTCACCGAGTATCTTCGGAGACGGTTGGGGTGATAAGATTATCTATATGGAGGATGTGACAACCCCGGTTAAGTAAAGGATGTTGTTGAGGTTACAGACCTTCTAAGGAAGGATCATATTGATTGGCAACAAGATAATGAAATAGAAAAAGAATATGACGAAGAAGGAATCTCTTCAACTGTTTGAAGAAAAGAAGGTGCGCACCGTATGGGACGACAAGGAGGAAAAATGGTATTTCTCCATTGTGGATGTGTGCGGTGTGCTGACGGAACAGCCAGATACTGAACATGCACGAAACTACTGGAAAGTGTTGAAACACAGGCTTGTAAAGGAAGGTAATCAAACGGTTACGAATTGTAACCGTTTGAAGCTTCGTGCCTCAGACGGCAAATTGCGCATGACTGACGTTGCCGACACTGAGCAACTCTTCCGCATTATCCAGTCGATTCCTTCACCAAAGGCAGAACCTTTCAAGGTCTGGATGGCGCAAGTGGCAAGCACTCGTCTGGAACAGATGCAGGATCCAGAAAAGAGCATAGACCAGGCCATCATTGACTACAAACGTTTGGGGTATTCTGACGCTTGGATAAACCAACGCATTAAGTCTATAGAAATTAGGAAAGAACTCACCGATGAATGGGCACGCACTGGGGTGCAGCAAGGTCTGCAATATGCTTCTCTTACCGACATCATTACCCGAGAGTGGAGCGGAATGACAACCAAGCAGTACAAGAGTTTCAAAGGTCTGAAGAAGGAGAGCCTGCGTGATAACATGACCAACATGGAGATTGCCCTCAATATGCTTGCCGAAGCATCTGCTACGGAGTTGCCAAAACAGCGCAACCCTAATGGCTTCCATCAGCAGAAGCAAGTGGCGAAAGATGGTGGCAGTGTGGCGAAGGCAGCACGCAAGCAGTTGGAATCAAAGTTGGGGCACGGCGTGATTTCATCAGCAAAAGCCAGTGATTATCTGCCTAATGTAGAGGATAAAAATGAATAATAGTGGACAAGGCAACATCGCTGATACGCTTACTCCGGCTGGTAGATAAAAGCAAAGGCTGGAAGATAACAAATGTATCTTCCAGCCTTTGCTGTATTTGAGTATCAATGAGTTGCGGAGGAAAAAGGCGGAAAAATGGTAGATGGGGGATAAAAACGCAAAAGTACTTTATATAAACCGTTTACCATTAAATGCTTTCTAAGGCTGCGTGGTATGGGCAAGATGCCCATACCTCCTACGTTTTATTTTTCTTCCTCAAATATAAAGTATATTGATAATCAGTTAGTTACTGTTATCAAGATACAAATGATATGCAAATGTAAGTATAAAACCATATAGAAAAAGTACAAATGGACATTACTTTGTATGATAACATCCTTTTCTACAG
>ENA-ORVB01000904-ORVB01000904.1-human-gut-metagenome-genome-assembly--contig:-NODE-904-length-22381-cov-3.19762_pt1 | contig 22381 bp, 20 predicted proteins | sample MGYA00242090_ERZ509231 | MGnify/ENA primary metagenome ERZ509231 (study PRJEB26280, sample SAMEA2338798) | human gut metagenome | biome: human gut; feature: human-associated habitat; material: faeces...
CGGGTCGAGATGATAACCGTAAGCTTCCAGACTGTTTTCCACCATACGGATACCACCCTTCGGGAAAATACCACGCTTGAGCGGAGCATCCGTCTGCAATCCCACAACCACTTCGTTATCCTTATCTATATAACCCGGCCCGTAAGTCGTGATACTTTGAGGGAGTTTGGTTTCGGTGTCATACACGCCTTTTTCACGCTCCACCTTAAACATCTCGGTCAATTTGTTCCACACTTTGCGGGTCTTCTCCGACGACGGCTTCAGGAAAGAATCATCTCCCGTATAAGGAGTATAATTGTTCTGAATGAAATCACGCACGTTGATTTCCTTCTTCCACAGTTCGCCTTTGAAGCCGGCCCAGCTTTCGTTGTTACGTTCCATAATTTATCCGTTTTAGTTATTTATGTGCTAACCGGCTGCAAAGATACGGAGAAATAACGGAATCCCCTATACTGATTTGTAGGTATTTCAAATTTAAAACTATCCTTAGACTACTTTTGTATTCATTCCAATCAAAAACCCGGCCAATGATGAAATCGGATATACATCCGGTCAGGGGTACGGGTTACTGTTCCCAGATAAGGAGGCTTAAAGTCACAAAAACGATTTCCGGAATCCAATATTAGGCGGTACACATTCTGCCCGGGCAACTTTACCAGAATCATTCCTTTGCTGAATCCAAGAAATTCATACAGGAACTGTTCTTTTTTATCATTCACAATCAGATGCTTGCCGATAATAAAAACCTTTTCGGTGGCACAGACCTGCACATCTTCCTTCCGGAACGAGAAGTCCAGCCCACGCTCCCTGAAGCGGAACATGTACGCGGTATCCTGCTTGACCAGTTCAAACCGCCCGAGCCGCCCAAGTTCCGGCATCTTTTCGTAGAGCCTCCGCGTCTTGCTGTCCCAATAGACCTGCCTTCCCGCAAAGTCATACCCCTTAAAAAAATCCCCTTTGCATTCCACCTTTCCATAAAGTTCCGGCCTCAAATCACGCCCTTTTGCATCCACCACCGTCACCTTCCCCCGAAAGACAGCATCATACGGATAAAAACATAGGGCAAAATAAGGTTCCGGCAATCGCTCTATCCGCGTGAACTGCGGGGCACAGACCTCTTTTCCATCCAACGCTATGCCATATTTTCCGCCCTGCATAAACACTTCCATCCCCTCGCGCTTCTCTTCTTTCCGTTTGATACGGACCATCTCCAGATTCACCAACTGTTTTTCCATGGCCTCCTCTCCTATATATATAGGATAAGTATTGCACGTTACGGAACGCCCGGCTTGCCTCCCCTCAAACATCCGCTGCCAGTCCCATTTTTGTATCGGCATGCCGAAAGCCAAATACAGTCCCACTTGATCCAATATCATCACGTGACTTTTCTTGCAGGATACGCGCATCCCCCGCCCCACCTGCTGTAAATATTTGGCTAATGAAAGCGTGGGACGGGCAAGCTGAATGACCTCCACCTCCGGCACGTCCCATCCTTCTGAGAATATGTCGACGTTGACCATCAACGTGATACGGCCGTTCCGATAGTCTTCCACCAAACTTCGGCGTTCCTCCGGCGGTGTCTTCGCGTCAATCATGCAACAGCTTACCCCGCCCTTCCGATAATACTCCACGATATGACGCGCATGCTCCCGATTAATGGCATATACTATGCCTTTTTTCCCCGAAGCAAACGTTTGGTAAGTATCATACAAATGCCGGATGCTTTCAGGGCAATCCATCACCGTGGCCATCTCTTTCAACTGATAATCGCCATCCGCACCGCGCTTGGACAACAACCCCACCCGGCGTACCGCCTTACTGTTCGGGTCGGCACTTATATATTCAAAATCAGCCAGCCATCCCTCGTCGATAAAGCGTTCCATACTCCACGCTTGGAGCAACACCTCGAACAAGTCCGTGAAAGGTTCGCCGCTCAACCGGCAAGGCGTAGCCGTCAGTCCCAAGAAAAGAGCCTCCGGCCACTTTTCCCACAATATGCGGTAGGTCTTCGCCAAGGCATGATGAGCCTCGTCCACAACCACAACAGAAAGACAAAAAGAAAGACTATCTATACATCGGCTCAACGTCTGTATGCTCGCCACCCGGACGTTCTCCGCCAACAACGCCTTCCGGCCACCGGCAATCACCCCGTGACGTACTCCGAAACGAGACAAGGTTTCCGAAATCTGCTCTACCAATTCTATCCGGTGCGTCACGACCAACACCCCGTCCGCAGCATTCTCGCGAACCACGGCGGCCATCAGGAATGTCTTTCCCGTCCCCGTAGGCATCTGCACCATCACGCTCCGGCTTCCGCCCCACCATTTTTCATACAGGCGGTGCTTCATTTCCCACTGATAGCTGCGCAATTCCGTATAGCCAGAATCTACTTGCTCCATATTTTGCTATACGCAATAGCTGTACTATATGACAAAAGCAAACACAGCATGAATACCACGACAATCGGCGTTTTATACCCGATACAATAAAATATGATATCAAAAACGAACATGTGTACCAAATACCATTCGTATGAAAAGCGGTTGGTCCACTCCAACAACCGGTTAAGCGGCTTGATTCCCACCTTATAGATGATAAGCGCAAGAGACATATAACCCATCAAAGAGGGTATATCATTGTAAAGTTTCCATGGCCACCCCGCAAAGCCCATTATGCCTGTCAACCCCACACCGGCCATACACAACGGCAACAAACATTTCCACCGGGGCACTTCCAGTGCTTTAGGATTGCCATGATATATTTCTGCCATCTTCATCCCTAAGCAAAACTCCCATAAATATTGCAGGAAGAAACTGTTCCAAACTCGCTCCTCTGCATACCCTAACAGGCCTACGGTCGTAGACCATAACAGGCTGACAATGAGCGCAAGCTTTACCCCCCCCGAATGTTAAATAACTTAACAATAAGAGGCCAAGCAAGATAGAACTGAATGATAGTAGACACAAACCACATCTGCCCTCCCATAGAACTCTCCAGTTCGGGAACGAACATTTTGAAGAGCAGCAGATTGCCCCACAGCGGCATGAACCATTCACGCCCCATACAAGCCATCCAGACAGCCGTGGCCACGCACAAGACGGCCATCGGCATATAAATCCTCGTAAAACGTTTCTTCAGGAAAGCAATGTATCCTAAAGGCTTACGAAGGTAAGAAAGGTATAATCCAAATCCCGAGCAGAGGATAAAGACGTGCACTCCGGCACCACCAAAGGCCGCTGCTTTTTCCCATATTCCGGAAATCCCCAACATCCCTACAAGATGCATGATTACTATGGTAGAAATGGAATACCCGCGCAAAAAGTTTACCACATCAAGCTTTCTCATTTTCATTTCAATCTTTAAACGGGTTACGATAAATCCCAAGCAGTTGCCGGCCGAAATACAAAAAGAATTTCACATCATCCACAAAGTATCTCCTGAACATTCGTTTGGGCTCCATCAGGAATCTGTAAAACCATTCCATCGCCAACTTCTGCATCCATTTCGGTGCCCGCTTCACATTGCCGGCCTCAAAGTCGATCGTAGCACCCAAAGCCATCCATATATCAACTCCCGGCATTCGGCTTTTATGACGGAAAATCCATTTTTCCTGTTTGGGCGCCCCCACACCGACCAGTACCACATTGGCACCGGAAGCATTAATGGTACGGTAAATCAATTCATTTTCCTCTGGTTTGTTTTCAAAACCATACGAAGGAGACATCGCCCCCACCACGATTTCGCGCCCCACCGAGGCATTGATACGTTCCATGGCCATTTGTGCCACACCTTCCATCGCACCCAAAAGAAATATCCGGCAATCCGGATTATCCTTATGATATAGATAGAAAGCCGTAAAGAAACTGCTACCCGGAATGGCTTCCGGTATTCCTTTCTTCAGCAAACGAGAGCACAAATACAAGATTTTACTGTCGCAAACCACCCACTCCGCCTTTTGATAAAGGTCATAAAACTCACGGTCATGCTGGAGTTTGACCAAATGATCAAGATTCGGAGTGACCAATACCCCGCGTTTTAAGCTTTGCAGCAGTTCAATCCGGGTAATGGACAAGAGGTTCGCATTCAAAATACGAACAGACATGAAATAAAAAATTAACGTTATCGATTATAATCTATGCCTACAGTCCCATCTTATGTCCTGTAAGTTTCCATTGCACATGCTTTAAAAACACCTTTATAGCATGTGGTAAAAATCGGCTCCAACAATACAAACGTCCCACATTCAAGGTTCGATTCAACGCAAAACAGGATAACAACTCCGAATCCCGAACGAAACGGAAATCAAGACTCATTTTAACATCATTATCCACATTTCGCTCATGTACGACTTCGCCCCATAACGGCTCGTCATCTTTAGTATCCAACATAACGGAACGTACATTCTCCATCCGAGGAAGATAATAATGAGTACCAAACTCATACACCGTTTTCAAATGAGATCCAACCGTAAAGTCTTCTACCCTTGAAACGAAATGATTGTTTGGGAAGCTTATCCACAGCGCATAGTTTTGTTTTAGGAAATACTGTAAACCTCTTTTATAAAAGAAAAAAGTTCCGCCGCAGAGCCTTTGTGCATCATTTCGTACCGCAGCAATATAGTTGCAACCCAATACGTCATCGTTATCCAACCACGAAGTAATTACTTTTGTCGGCTGCACACACCCTTGTAAATCATTCTCTATCCAACGCGCGAAAACTTGCGGATAGAACCGGGCATATTCGGATTTCACGGGTACATACTTAAAATTTTCACATCTTTCCGCCCATCCTTTTATACGCTCGCGATAAACCGGCGGAGTATCCCCATCGAAAAGTACAACCCACGTAAAATCCTTACAACTTTGCTGCAAAACACTGGGCAAAGTATATTGTTCAAAAAGGCGGAACCTATCTTCCAACCACGCTTCATCCCGAGTCGCCAATCCACGCTTATCCTTGTTCCACAACGGAAGGTTGAAACGTGTCAACAAGTAGTGCCGAACGGGAGTAGTGCCACACATAGTTAAAGCATGAGAAAAACGTCAAACTTAAAGAACATATCACATTATTATCACATGCTTACCACGTAGAAATCCTCTCCATTTTCTTTTTTGTACCTGTACTCAATTTAGCCAACTCCTTTTGTTGGTCATCATCAATCTCATAAGCATGGTACGTTGGATTGCTTGACAAGTTTTCATTGAAAAATATCAAAATCTTATGTTCTTTTTTTAACCAAAACACCAAACGCTTATTTTCCCCTTTCCCACACACGGCCTTTCGTAAGAAAACGGAAGCCTCGTCATAATTATATGTCAAAGGAGATATAACACCTCGATGGCCCTCTTTTGCAAAAAGTCCATGTTTCCTATAATTCAAATCCAATACTCACTGTGGTTCCCTGTTTACAACAAACCAATCATACAAGGGTTTCTCTATTGAAAAGTGTGCAAGCACATGCGTCATCTTTTCCCCAAGTAATCTCCTATAACTGTTTCGTGGAGTTGGGAAAGGAGGTCGCCATATCATTGGCCTTGTTCATCAAGAAAGTGCTGCTTGGCAAATGCACAGGTATCAGTTTTGTAGATAGCCCCCATTCTACGCACATGAAAGAAGCAGAGAATACATATGCACTAGATATTTAAGGGCATTGCCCGACGTGGAAAATGTTCCATATGATGGTTCTTTGGTTTTAAGCCGCATCTGATTTACAACGAAAAAGGGGGGAATCTTCTCAATTTCATGATAACGCCCGGCACGAAGGAAACGACTTACAACCGCAATGGCAATACGTCTGTTTTTGGACGCTTACCATTAACCTTTGTCTGTTCATTGTTATTATTCAATTTTCGGCAACCCCTCAAACACTTTCATCCACGATTCATAGATGGTATTCAACGAATAGTCCCTGTTACTGGTCAAGATTGCCTGCCTTGCCATCTCTTCCCGTCTGCCGGGATTGTCCATCAGATATTTCACCTGAGCAGCCATTTCCTCTGTGGAGAATCTGTCGTCCACCGGCTGCACTATCATTCCGTTTTCCATGTGTGTGATGATATCGTAGACTGCCGGATAACTGGCGTATACCACCGGAATTACTCCAAAACTCATACATTCTGCAATTACTAAAGGAAATCCCTCATACTCGGAAGCTAGTAGTAGAATAGAGGCGCGCTCATAGAATTCTTTTGGTGACTGAAACCCTTGAAACGAAACATTGTTCAGCTTCAAATCCTTGACTTTCTGTTCTAAGTTTTTCAGTTCCTTGCCATCACCCACAATAATTAGTTTCCAATCGGAATAGCATTTTTCTAGTATAGCCCATGTGTCTATTATACGATGTACACGCTTCTGACCGTAGTCAATGCGGCCTACATAAACAATCTCTTTCCGCTTTTGCTTCGTCATATATACCGATGGTATATGACTATTTACCCCCCCCAATTATCATATTTATTTACAAATACATCTTTCCACTGACGCGCTATCGTATCAATGGAAAAATCCTTGCTTTTCTCTATTGCTTTCTCCGCAGCAGTATGTAATAGGCTCTCGTTCTTCAGATACATAGAAAGAGCCTCTGCCATATTTTGTGCCACAAAACCTATACCTGAATGTGGTCGGACAATACTCCCGTCAACACCGTTTTCTATTATATCATATACCGCAGAATAACTGCCATATACAACGGGCACCACGCCAAATGACATACCTTCTACGATAACTAGACCAAAACCCTCATATTCAGACGTCAGCAGCAGAATAGAAGCACGTTCATAATACGCTTTTGGCGGTTGGAATCCTTCAAAACAAACATTGCTTAGATGTAAATCATGAACTTTCTGTTCTACGTCCTTGCGTCCCTCTCCATCCCCTATAATAGTAAGCCTCCAGTCGGGAAATCTTTTTTCAAGCAAAGCCCAAGTGTTGATAACGCGATCTACTCTTTTCTGTTGGCAATCTATTCGCCCTACATAAATAATCTCTTTCTGCTTCTTTTCTGCATCATATCTGTAGCCGCCGGTCTCTATGGTGATGGGATTGGTAAGCACGGACAGTTTTTCGGGTTGCCTTATCCTCGTAAACTTCTTGAACTCATCTATAAAGCTCGGTGAAAGAACCAAATAAAGGTCACTTTTGTTATAGTTATAGCGCATCCCCCACGCAGTTATCTCCCTGAACAGCCGCCATTTCAACCTCAATGCCAGCCGCTTCAAGCCATTGGTTGTCTTGTCCATCTCCATGCGCACACTAGCTATGCGTCCGTTAAACGAAGGATTGTTGTGGTAAACCGACACCACTTTCACGTCAAGTCCTGTAGTAGCTTTCCTTATCACCTTTATCGGTACAAATGGCAACCCCCATTGATTGATCACCACGTTCACCTTTTCTTCCAACATCACGGCACGCATGGCATAAACATTCTCTTCGGTGCATTTCATTTCCTTAAGCGTATAGCAATGTATGCGCTTGTCCAACCGCTCCTCAATGGAGTGCTCCGCCCTACCGAAAGCGAAAATAGAAACGTGGTGTCCTTCTGCCACAAATTTATTCGCCAACACAGATGAAACAATCTCAAGCCCCCCCAACTCGAACGACTTGAGCACAAACATTATACTGTTCTTCATGCCTTCTTCCTCCTTTTTACAGAGCGAACCAGTAACAATACGACTGTGGAATGGGGGGTAAAACATCTCTTTTTTTAATAGTTACAGCAGGATTGCCACCTACTACCGCATATTCTTCCACATCCTTTGTCACTACAGCTCCTGGAAGCACGATGCAGTTCTTGTGCAGCGTGACTCCCGGCATTATCATGGCGTTTGCGAAAACAAACACTCCATCCTCAATGACCACCGGCCTGCCTCTAGTCTCAAACCGCACACTGTCTATATTGTGACCTAATGTATATACTTTCACATTGTGAGCTAGTCCCACATTGCTGCCAATGATGATTCCTCTGCGGTTGTCCAGATAGCAGCCGAAGTTAACCACAGAATTCTCTCCGATTGTAAGTTCACCCACATGGAAAAACTGGCATCTTCTGTGTATGCAACTTCCTTTTCCTATCCTGATTCCAAACAGCAAAAAATACCACTTCCTTATGGGGTTGGGAACAAAGTTGTACGACAGATTAAGGAAACCCACAAGCAGGAATTTGCACTGCAATAGGATTTTAACTTTAATATTACATAATTTCATACGTGCTGTTTACTATATATTCTTCACTTGGAAGTTTCCAATTCAATCAACATTTATCTATTTTTACTTAATTTTAAGGATACTATCATTTGTAGAATCGTTGTCATTCTTGCTGCGTCTTTAGGCTACGACAGAACTCATCAATAATGTTTTTAATCCTTCTATTCGTTTCCACAAACTTCATTAAGATAATCATTCCATTTCTCTTTTATAAGGTTAGGCTTGAATCTCTTTAAAACACCTCTTGCTTTATTTCCAATGCTATCTGCTACTAGTGGATTTTGAAATAGATAAATCAATTTTTCCGCTAACATTGAAGCATCACCTCTATTCACGATAAACCCGTTTACTCCATTTTCTATAAGAAATCTTGCACCTCCAGGACTCGTATCAGTTGTTATTACTGGAAGACCTATTGACATAGCTTCTAAAAGAGCATTAGAAATGCCTTCAAAATCCGATGACATCACGAAACATTTTGAAGTAGCTATATATTGAGCCGGATTATTAACTTTCCCTTTAAACTCGACCTTATCAGAAATGCCTAAATTCTTGGTCAAACGCATCATTTCTGATAAATCTTCACCATCACCATAAAGGCATAATTTAACATTATCTATAGTTTTGCAAAAAAATGAGAATGCTATCAACAGTACATCTATTCTCTTTTGTTGCACATGTATCCTCCCAACATAAGAAATCTCATCTTTCCTTTGAGAAAAAGGCAAAATCGTTTGAATCCCCGTAACAAATATCGGATTTGGAATGACAGATGTTTTCTTTTTAATGATATTCTTAAAGAACGATTGGGCTTGAGGTAGTTGAAAGACAGCACCATCAGCCCATCTATAAAAAAATTGAGCTATTTTAGCATTCAGTGGCAACTTAGCATAAGGATCACTCCTTTCACAAACAACTACCGGCACATGAGTTTGGATAGCAGCAAATATACTATACAATCCTGCATCATATAAGAAAGCAACAATTACATCAGGATGGATTTCTTTTATCTTCTTCCGTAAATCAAATATAATTTTCCATCGTTCGGCTTTCTCCCTTATTACTTCGCTCCATTCAACGTTCTCAGAAAATGTATATTCTGTATTTGAATAATAGAAAGTATGCAGAAATATACGATTCTCGTTATATTCAGATAAACTATTTACCGTCCAATTAAACATTTTTGAGTACCCATCATAAGTGACTCTTTGCCCGACAAACAAAATCCTTTTATTCATAATTATCGCTTATAAAATCTAATAATCTATGCACATATTTTACATTATTAAAATGCTTTTGGAATATGGCATGACCTTTTTGGCCTATTTCAGTAGCATGAGATTTATTTTGCATAATTTTATCAAACAAAAAAGCTAATTCATTTACATCCAATTCGTTTATAATAAAAGCAGAGTTTGTATCAAAATAATAAGGAACTTCTCCAACACGATTTGTTATTATGGGTCTTCCAGTTGAGGTATATTCTGCTATTTTCTGACTAAATCGTGCTATGTCTTGTAGATTGGAAGCATCTAAAGGAATCAATAAAGCTAATGATTCAGAATACAACTTCAATAAATCACTATAAGGCAACCCTTGTTTGATAGAAACCTTTTCTCCCAATCCGTTTATTTCTATCTGTTCTTGGATTTTTTGTATATCGTTTTGATTTCCAGAAAGAACCAACACCAAATTTGCATTCCCTTTTTTAGAATAAATATCATACGCATCTAGAATAAAATCAATAATGCGTTTATATGCAGCACTTCCGCAATATGTGAACTGTTCCCGAATTATGTCTACTACAGAATTTTCATTTGTAGCAGACAAGACTGGAGTCATCAACATAGGTTTCTTGTATTTTTCACATCTATTTTTCAAAAAATGAGAAATAGGCAAAATGAAATCACAAAAATATCCGAAATAACGATCGAATGCCTTTGTGCTATATAAAGTATACTTAGATGGATTTTGTAATGTTGTATATCGTAATTCATGATACAGGACTCCAATTTTATATCCCAATATTTTCATCCAAATACATTCTATTATGTAAATAATAAAATGATTGGAAGTCAGAATGGTATATTTATATTCTTTCCTAAGGCGAAATAATAATATTAAAATCTTTACAAGATTGTACAGCCTACCCAAAAGACCTTTTTGAGGATATATGCCATATAATATCCCCGCATTTTTACCATGAATCTCTTTTTCAATCTTATTATAGCCCCACATAGGATTAATGATATACACCTTCCGACCAAAGTGCAGCAAACCTTGTGATAAGATTTCTACTTTGGTGTTTCCTGCAGAATATTCAAATGGATAATCTTGTGTGGAGTCTAGGAAAATATAGTTAGCTCTCACTTTATTTTGTCTTTTAAATAATAATAGATGTTGCAGATAAGATAATATAATCGAATCTTAGCGTACAAAAAACAGTCATATTTATTAATTCTCATATTAAGACCATTTATTTTTTCCAATAATCCTAACCGCTTAATTTCGTTATGGTAATGTGAAACAACTTTCAATAGAATACGGAGATTAACTTCCAAATAGTCTCGCTTAAAATCTAAATTTTGGCTTAAGACGTATTCTAACAATCCTATGTAAAATACTACATATCCATACAAAAAACGAGCATTAGTGGAGTTTTTTAAATTGGTAAGTCGATCGTCAGCTTTATCATCACAATATATCGTATGAACCTCTGGCAATACAGAGACTATTATACTTTTCTGAATTAAGTATCTAAATACCAAGTCAACATCCTCATAACTCCACATGGATTCATTATATCCATTAACATTCAAAAGAGGTTCCTTGGTAAACATCCAAGCCTGTGTACCTACAAAAGCACCATCTTGATGCAGCAAGAAACTATGCAAACAAGATTTCTCCAATATCGGAGAAGGCACAACATCTATATTCCTTCTTTTGTAATGAAGTCCCGCAACACACAAATCACTACCCTTGTCTATCATTATACCAATCTGACTCTCAATCCTATGTGGAAGCATGATATCATCCGAATCAAAAAAGCAAATATACGAACCCTTACTATGCTTTAAACCATAGTTTCTTGCCGAAGAAGGCCCTTTATTACTTTGGCATAAGTATACAATTCTGTCATCGTTGTAATCACGAATTAAAGCTTCCAATAGTGCGGAAACATTTTTAGAAGAACCATCATTTACAATGATGATTTCTAAATTTCTATAAGTTTGACCTACAATACTGTCTATAGTAGGTTTAATATTAGCCCTGTTATAAACTGGAATTATCACTGATACTAATGGCACTCTCATTTTTCAAATATTTAACACCTTATACGGAACGTTGTGTATCAAGCTTGCGCGTTTTGCAAATCCGGAATTATACATAATGCTTGTTTTGACTAAATATATTTTCTTAGCCTTAGCCAGCATAAATAAGTCAAGAAAGGATTTTATATAAGGTAAATCTTGTGATACTGTATGGTAGTCCATGTGATATACCCTTCCTTCTATGATAGAAACGTAATCAATATCCTTTACATACTCCAAAAAGGTAATGCTATCTGATGTTATGAGAATTTTTTCATCAGGATTCTCTTTATGCAACATGTTGATTGCATTTTTGCACTGTTCCATCAAGTTTTGCCGCTTCTCTTGTTTTAATACTGGGTAATTACCTTCTTTAAAATCCCCCAATAATTGTTGGAATCTATAAACCATTGCAATATACTCTCCTCCTATTTTCTCATAATTTTCACTCAATAAATTCGAGAGTTTGTCTGTTGGTTTGAAAAGTTCATGAAACAACCGGGAAAAGCATTTGTCTCCCAAATCTATATTGGTATAAATATGGTTCTGTGCATCTCGTACAACACGCTTTATAAGATACCTTTCTTGAAAAGCATGTTCAAATGGTAAATCTCTATTATATATATATATTACATTTGTATTCTGAGAAAAGTCCATTTTAGAATCATCAATCAACCAATCATATTTATTGGGCATCAGGTAATCTTCTATTCTAAATGGAGACACAAAATAAATCTTAAAAGAAACTTTCATTTTCTTTGCTATATAATACAATGACACACAACCTCTTAACCTGTCAGAAAGACCACCATGAAGCATAGAGCCGTCAGCTATATACACTATGCCTTGGAATTGCTTAGAACAAGTTGGAGCTTGATATCTATGCCGAAGTACAGCCTCAACAGCAGTGTTCATTATTTTACCAACGTATAAAAAATATTTTAGCCCTCGCAGATAATCTATCATACTTACTTACTGATTTATAGTCTTATAAAAATAATTTTTAATTTCTTGATCAGACATTTTATAAAGGTCTGTATTATATGTTAAACCAAGAACCATCGGAAATACAAAATAGCTTGGTGTGAATGCGAATGAATATTCTATCCATAACATCAACCACATAAATGGTACTACCAATCCCACTATCTTACAGAATTTATTATTAGATACAACTATACAATTTATACTCATCTTATACAACATTAACATGTAAAAGATAAGCCCAAAAGTTCCAAACCAAGTAAAAATGGACTCTATATGCACCTCGCTAATTCTCTCCATCGAGGTTCCTTTTAAAAAAAATCCGAGTGACGACATGCGGTCTATTTGAAATAAAGACTCATGTCCATAATAGGGAGTGCGCCCCCAAATAACATATCCATTATTAAAGGCAGACTCTATGGCCTCTAAATAAATAAAAGTTCTACTATCCTCTAAGGCATTTGCTGTTCTATCATTAGTTTCGTCATAATATTCAAATCCTTCTCCCATATAAGATTTCATATCAAATACGTTAAAATCATAACGTAAAGCCAAAATTAAAGCTAACAATGGTATACAAAAGACAAACGTGTGAGTTATCGCAAATAATCTCCTTGAAAGAAACGGGACATAAAACATCATCAATAGCATAATACAGAAGAAATATCTCATATAGTATATGCGCTGTTCTGTTGTTAAAATCGATAAAATAAACACTAAAATCACTATGAACTTACGTTTCGTATTCAGGTAGGGATATAATAAAAAGAAAAATAAATTCATTCCTAGTATATCTGCATAATTAAGATATAATGCAAATGGAAGTAACAACACAAAGAACGGTATAATATACTTAAAATATAGACTTGAAACCCCTCTCAAGAAGTTTTGCCTTCCATAAAATATTATGCCCAATAATAGAGACAAGGAAAACAGAGCATCTGCCTGATTTATCGGAAACAAAGAAGAAGGATGAATGCAAAGTTTGGCAAAGCCTACTACTAAATAGGCAATGATATAATATAAAAAGTAATTGGTAAATTGGTTCTGTTTAATATGCAGATTCTTTTTTATTAAGAAAACAATAGACATTATAATTGTCATAGTCCAAGATGCAAAGATCTGCAATCTTTGAGGATATTTGAAGCTTTCCACAATTCTTGTAACATACAATAAAAAAAACACTGCAACGATAACCGTAAAATATTTTATTATATAATTCGTTACCAATAATAGAAAGGTGTTTTTATTAATAAGTTTCATAAGTTATCTATTTTTTTAATAAATCTGGCAGGTACACCTCCCCAAATCTCGTATGGGGGAATATCTTTGGTTACGAGAGAACCTGCCCCAATAATAGAATTATTAAATATTCTTACCCCCCCCATTATTATAGAATTCATGCCTATCCATACATTATCATCTATTATTATAGGACGCGTAACTTTAGCATATCTGTCTTCATGGTCATTTCTGTCACCTATGATAACATTTGCCCCACAAAGGACATTGTTGCCGATTAACACACTCTTGTCGCAAACAATACTAACAGACGAGAATCCACAATCATTTCCTATTTGTATTATAGCCCCAGACTTCCCTGTTTGAATGATGCAAGGATTACGCAGCCCTCTAAAATTGAATAAGGAGGACGAATTAAATCTACAACGTTTACCAATTGTTATATTACTATTGCGCGTTTTATAAAAAATAATTCGACCTCGGAAGCTACATCCTTTATCAAGATAGATACCCCAAACAAATGCTTTTACTTTTGCTATTACAGTATAATGTTTTTTTATAAATTTATTTCGATACCAATACAGTTTTTCAATGATTGAGCTCATAATATATTTTTTTTGAGATTGTTTTATATAAATGATTCGTCTGGTTAATCAAGTGATTGATGAAAATGAATCTGAGAAGCCTATCAACACATATCAGTCCAATAAATGCTACGAATGAAAAAAAGACCATCAGTATAATGAACATATATCCTGGATAATGAGTAGCAGAAAACAACGCGTAAATTTGCTCAACAAGGTCTACCAAAGCCTTTCTTGCATATACATCCTCATCATGCATGAGATATACGGCGAATGTTGATGCCGATATATTATTTAGGAAACTGCTTTTTATATTTATTCCTTTGAAAAACAGGAAAACCAAAACCGATTGTAATACGACCAAAGGATTGATATATCCTCGAAAGCTCCCCAAATAATGTCTTTCTAAAAAGATTAGAATAGAAACAATCAAGATACTGTAAATACACTTTTTCCTATTTACATTAAAATCAAAATATCTAATACTTCCACCTATGAAATACATATAGACAAAGTGGTTGTAATTAAATCCATTCAAATTATAATCACTATGTAAGATTCCTCCACATACTATATTCAAAAAAGTTAATAGACATAAAAATAGAATCACATTCTTTCTATTTGCAGAGAAAGCCATGTTTAATATAGGAGCGGTAACGAACAAATAGAAATATATTTCAACAAACCACCACGGACTATTTCTATAAAAGAAATGGAAGCGCTTTAAAAATGCCATAAAAGACAGTGAAGTCTCAGAGAATAAGGAAAAAACAATCCATATTGCAACAGAATAAAATGCACAAGTAATAAAAAATCGGAAAAAACTGTTTGCTTTTAATTTGATTCCAAAATATCCAGATATGAGAAGAAAGGCATTAACGTGAAATCCTAAGAAACTCTGTATACCCATTGAAAAGTTATTGGCACAATTATCAAGCAAAAGTCGATCGCATCCGTGATACAAAATGTGGCTACATAGGATTGAAAATATGCAGATAATCCTCAGTAATTCAAAATTTGAAAGCCGGTTATTTCCCGATATAGACATATTACTTATGTTTAATTATAGATTTATATAGATAATCTCTTTCTGATTTAGTTAACCCTAGAAATAGAATGACGTTTGTTAATATTACGAATGAAATAACCGCACATACGAAATCATAGGTTATTGTTTGATTTATATGTGTTAAACTGAGATGATACAGGGTTATCATAAAAATGGAACTAACCAAAACCGTAGTTGAAGGTCTAATTACAGTACATAAATATTCACGAAAAGGCATTTTAATCTTAGGTAAAATGATGTACAGCCTGCCTATTTGAGTTAAAATGGCAAATACAATCATTGAAATGTATACGGAGGGCGGAGACATGCCGGTAGAAAGCGATATATAGGCACTTGGTAAAGTCAACAACATGATCGCCCCCTCCACTATTTGAAATCTTTTTATATTACCAGTTGCGTGAATTCCTATTATAATAGGATTAGCAAACGAGTTTACAAGTAAATAAGCCATTGTAAGCTTGAAAAAGACAGATGTATATTCAGGTACATCAATCAGCCACATTTTCAAAATGTAATCAATGACAAAATATAGAGGAACAGCTATCAAGATTAATATATAAAAGAAACTTATCGAGCTTAGGGCGATTAATTTGTGCATAAAAGCAAGATTGTTCTCTGCGTATGATTTTGTTATCTGAGGATTGATAGCCATTCTTGCATTGTTGGCAAAAGCAGCAACGTAATTTGACAGTGAAGTAGAGAGCCCTCTAGCAGCATTTATAGCTGGACCGCAAAAGATATTTAGGAGAACGCTCATTCCTTGTTCAATAGTCATTACAGAAAGATTTCCTAATAAATTCCATCCAGCAAAAGAGAACATCTTACGAAAAACAGGTCTGTCAAATCTTAGTTTACACTTAGCCTCTTCAAAATTCCGTCTGCAATACACCAAGTAAAAAATCCTATCAACCACCTGTATCATTGTTACCAGAATAGCGTAGAAAATCAATTTATCTCCGCTAAAGAAAACCAGTACTATCGTAGCGAGCAACTTCATTGTTGAATCAAAAATTGAGATATAAGCAAATGATTTCATCCTTTCATATGCTATTATAAGAGCCATGTCTGGTGTAGACATGATATTCAGGATGGTGACAACAGAAACTGAATGAAGTACTAAAATTGAGGCTGTAACTCGGTCATAAGGTAAGTTTAACTTGTTGTAAACCATCCATTGCCCAAATGACTCAATTAAAACCAATACTAAAAGACCAATACCATAATGTATTATTCTCGCTTGATTATATATTGTGCAAAGCTTTTTTTTATTATTTTCACCTATCGCAAAGGCTATGAATCGTGATGTTGCAACGCTCATGGTTGTATTTAAAAACACAAACATAGAAGTAACCCCGCCCACAACATTATATATTCCATAATCAATAACACCAAGTGCGTCCAATACAAGTCTACTGGTTATAAGCCCCATTAACATTGTAATGAACATCCTTACGTATAACAATAGACTATTTTGAGCAATACGTTTTTTATTTGTTTCTAGAGTTCCCATTATAGATGTAGTTTCTGTCTAAACAATCTCAAGATTTTATTAGAAACGTGATGAAGACCTATTAAATATTTACCAACTTGAGGGTAGGTATAGCAAATACAAGCTTCTGCCCATAATTCATGAATATCTCCCCCTAATATATACTTGAAAGTTTTAGCCAATGAGATCTTCACAGACAGCCCAGAGGTTGTACCCTCTTCCTCACTAAAATATTTCAAGAAGGATAGTGCACTGAACTTAAAATAATAAGGTTTATGAATCAATGCGTATAATAATGTTTCTTCCATTTCTGCCAAAACATCAGAAGCCTCATTCCTCAGTCCTAATTCACTAAGGCACATAATAATTCTATTGGAAACGGTTTTATTAGTTTCTGCAATCTCTTCATTGTCTATTCTACTATCAACAGCAAATAAAGGGACTGTTTGTCCGTTATGCGTTTTATATCCAATAGTTGACAATTGTGGATTTGCTGACAAATAATCTTCAACAAAAGAAATAAAATATTTAGGTAATTCTACATTAGGATTATGAGTATAAAAGTTTACCGGAAAGTAATTACGACATCGTTTAAATGTGTGCCAATAGAAACAAGGTGCAGGACGAATACCGAATTTCTGTTGCAATAAATTCAATGCGTTCAATCCACTTCCTTTCCAACCGACATCCACAAAAGCATATAAAATATCATCAAACAAGCCCTCTTGATAAAAATAGTCCTTTATGTTCTGCTGCTCATTTTTTATGTGTTGCTCCAATTTCCTATAGCCATGCTTATTGTTAATTAATGCAAACAACTCATCTAGTTTGGAAGATGCGCTATTCCTTATTTCGCTTTCGTTATACAAAGAATAATCTACGTATTCATTTAGCTTGAAATATTCAACAACCTTGTTAATACTTAAATTCTTGCTCTCTAATCCAAAACATCGTTCAATATTTCTTCTATTTATTTTATCTATAGTTGGAAGATACAATGATTTCCGGGAAACATATAAATATTTCAATTTTACATCTGATTCCTGACTATTTAGCATTTGAGCCATATAATACAAAATCCAACTATCTCTCGCCAAGAAGTATAGTCTTTTTATCCCTTCTCTTTTTGATACACTTAAGACATCAAGTACGAATGCAAGACAAATAGGCACGGCTACATCTGCTGAAAATTCAATGATGTCAACATTTCTATTACCCATTAATGAAATCCTCGCAAATCTTAAAACGCCAATAAAACTGCCATATAAATAGGCCATCCTTTTCGCCTTATACTTGTTTAGTATATATTGCTCTATTGGTGTATATCCGGTATTCTCAATTAAATAAGCATCAATTCCCTTCTTTTTTGCATTTATATAGTCACTTCTTTTATTATCACCATAATGGCACCAATAATCAGGCATCAAATCTTTTCGAACCAGCTCGAATAACATACCGTCCGATTTGGATACACCATACTCAGAAGATATATAGATTCTATCATAGGGCTCTGAAACCCCTTCTTTTTCGAGAACGCCTCTAATAAAATAAGAATCTAAATACATGTCAGATATAAAAGCAATCACAAAACCTTTAGATCGTTTTTCTTTAATTGTCGATACTATGAGTTCATTCCTATACAGATTCTGTCTTTCAATCTTTAACTCGCATTTTCTTACGTATTGACTGTTGTATTCTGAAAAACGTTCTGTTGGATAACAGCAATAAATATCCTCTATGGTTGGATGTGATTTATTCATTTCCAACCTCACCATCTTTTCTGCTTCAAGTCTCCAGTTTAAAAAACTTTCTTGCTTCACCACAGACTCGGGATAAAGTCTCCTTGACAACAAAAAGAAAATATTGTTTGGATATCCACATTTTCTTATTAAACAAGTATCAAATATATCGAATGACGCTAATTTCATCTTTCAGCAATTGTTATATATTGCGTTAATGCCTAAAATCTACATTTAACCATAATCGGCTTAGTGTATTTTGCAATCTTCGAGTATATACCCATTTTGGCATACTTACGAATATTTTCTCTTTTTATTTTTTGCATACCACTCTGCAAACATTCTCAGCCCTACCCTTAATGGGGTAGAGGGCTTGAAGTTGAAATCACGCTCTAAAGGAGTGATGTCAGCGTATGTTACGGATACATCACCAGGCTGCATAGATACAAGCTCTTTGTGCGCCTCGAAATCATAGTCGGACGGAAGTACTCCGGCACGTACCAGTTCTTCCTGTAATATGGTGACAAAGTCCAATAGATTTTCTGGACGATTGTTACCGATATTGTACACACAATAGGGCGGGATGGGCAGACCATCCTCTCCATTACTGCATTCGGGAGCATGCTGCATCACGCGTATCACTCCCTCCACTATATCATCAATATAGGTGAAATCACGCTTGCAGTTGCCGTAATTGAATATCTTTATGTTCTCTCCTTTCACTAGCTTGTCCGTGAATCCGAAGTATGCCATATCTGGACGTCCAGCCGGACCATATACTGTAAAGAAGCGCAATCCTGTAGATGGGATGTTGTATAGTTTGCTGTATGCGTGCGCCATCAGTTCGTTGCCCTTCTTGGTGGCAGCATAGAGGCTGACTGGATTGTCCACTTTGTCGTCTGTCGAATAGGGAACCTTCTCATTGCTTCCGTACACACTACTGGAACTTGCATACACCAGATGCTCTACACCTTTGTTCCCGTCATCATACGAGTGACGGCAAACTTCCAATATGTTGTAAAATCCTAATATATTGCTCTTGATATACGAATCAGGATTAGTTATGCTATATCTCACACCTGCCTGAGCTGCAAGGTTCACCACCACTTCCGGTTGATAATCACTAAACAGAGTTTCAACTTCTTCCTTGTCTGCTATATCGACTCTCATAAAAATGAAGTTATCATATTCGGAAAGTGAATGAAGCCGTTCTTCTTTCAGCGACACATCATAATAGTCCGTCATCGAGTCAATGCCTACCACTTTTACATCTTCCACATCCTGCAAAAGTCTCTTCGCAAGATTTGCGCCTATAAATCCTGCCACACCGGTTATCAGCACGGTTTTGCCGTGCAAAGATACGTTTTTATTAAATGCCATCTTATCTATGGTTGTATAATCCATACAGCGTATATACTATTTATCAAGCAATTACGCCATATTTTTATTTAAAATAAAATTCAGTTTATATTTTGATAAGCACTCAATTTAGGGCATACTCCTTTAATAAGGCATTTTTCATTGCTCTAAACCAAGTTAAGTTTTTAACATTGGCTTGTGACCAAGGCTATCCGCTCAGGAGCCATGTTCACGTTATGGTAAGTTACGGACATCTGAAGCTCCCACGCCACTGCCAAAATGCAGCGAGTTGTTTCGCTTCGATTATACATTACAGCTTAATCATATCCAAACCTTTGGTAAATACTCAATTAAAAATTAGCCTGCCTCATCTATTTTGTCTTTGACGTACTTTCTCCCCTATTGAGAAGTTCAATTCCTCTGTCAAGTTCCTCCTTTCTATAAAAAGCACTTAAATAATATTTCTTGTCGTCACCCTTCCTGTCTGTCAAAAAGAACTCAAATTCACCTGTAGAAAATTTGTTTTTCGGTAAGTCTGCTTTGTCTATGCCTAATTCCAATAAGCAATGCTTATAATCAAAACTTATGGAGAGAAGATTATGGTATAGGTTGTTCGGCATACAATAACGCTCCATCAGACTCTTCATTTTGGGATGATGGAATCCATTGTAATACAAATAACAAGCTCATATCAAGACTCTTTAAATTTTATAAATGTTAAATTTTGTATTATTCTTCCTCACTAAGCCAATGGTTATGCTCAATAAACTTCAGAATAGTATAAAGATGCCTGAAATAATGTTCGAATGCCCCTGAAGTATAATAATCATCCAACGCATCCACGCTTTTTGCCCCAAGAACTCCGGACGGTCCATTTACAGATTCACTATGACCAGTGCTATCGTGAACAATATGTTCGCAAACTTGGAAAACATAATAAAACATGTTACGCCCATTATATTCAATGGAGAGTACTACCTCTTTGTTTTGCCCGTCAGGGCCGTTGGGATTGTCTTCTTTGACACTTATTTTATTTGTTTCCTTTGCATACAAATCATTAACTATGTACTGCTGCAACTACATCATATTAAAAAACTTATTTTCAAAATGTTACAACCGTAAAGTTTCGCTCTGCAAAGCCCCCTTCGCGTTGGACTTCCTATTCTTTGCGCTACATACTCTCAATTCATAGCGTTGCTAATCGAACGTCACAATCATGCAGGCAAAAGCAAGGGCAGAAACAAGGGTATTGACAGTGCCAAAACTGTCTCCGAACAAGTCCGGAGCACAGTTGCAACCATCCACGGAGAACAGACATAGCTGACTTAACATCCATTTGGTCAGAAAGAAGCCGTTTATGCAAATGAAAAGACATGCTAATATTGCCATGTTGCCATGGATCACCATTTCGTTGCATTGGGTTCTTTCTCATCTGCGCGTATTTTTTATATCAAAATATTATCTTAACAATGAACATGCGTTTATTATCTAGTTTTGCCAATATTTCGCCACCAATAATGCCACGTTTACATGTTGGCTAAATGGAAAGTAAGGCTGTAACCCTCAGTCCCTCCTAAAAATATCCCTCGTATAAACCTTTTCCTCCACATCATCCAGACAAGCGTCATAACGGTTGGCAATGATGGCATGGCTCTGGCCTTTGAAGGCATCCAAATCATTCACCACTTTACTACCGAAGAACGTGCTACCATCTTCGAGTGTCGGTTCATAGATGACGATCTCCGCACCCTTGGCTTTGATGCGCTTCATTACGCCTTGGATGCTCGACTGGCGGAAGTTGTCCGAGTTCGATTTCATCGTCAGGCGGTACACGCCGATGACACACTTCCGCTCCTCGGAAGGATTGAAGTCTCCACGGTTGTAGTAGTCGTAGTAACCGGCCGTGTGCAGTACGCGGTCGGCAATGAAATCCTTGCGCGTGCGGTTGCTTTCCACGATGGCCTCGATAAGGTTTTCAGGAACGTCTTGATAGTTGGCCAACAGTTGCTTGGTGTCTTTGGGCAGGCAGTAGCCGCCGTAACCGAACGAAGGATTGTTGTAGTGGCTTCCGATTCGCGGGTCGAGGCTTACACCGTCGATGATGGCTTTCGTGTCCAACCCTTTCATTTCGGCATACGTGTCCAACTCGTTGAAGTAGGATACCCGCAAGGCCAGGTAGGTGTTGGCAAAGAGTTTCACGGCCTCGGCTTCGGTCAGACCCATGAACAGCGTGTCGATGTTTTCTTTGATGGCTCCTTCCTGCAGGAGGGCTGCAAAGTCGTGTGCGGCCTTGTCCAACCGGGCATCCCCCTCGGGACGGCCTACGATGATACGGCTGGGGTAGAGGTTGTCGTACAAGGCTTTGCTTTCGCGCAGGAATTCGGGCGAGAAGATGACGTTCT
>ENA-ORVB01000929-ORVB01000929.1-human-gut-metagenome-genome-assembly--contig:-NODE-929-length-21949-cov-31.8791_pt1 | contig 21949 bp, 20 predicted proteins | sample MGYA00242090_ERZ509231 | MGnify/ENA primary metagenome ERZ509231 (study PRJEB26280, sample SAMEA2338798) | human gut metagenome | biome: human gut; feature: human-associated habitat; material: faeces...
AAACGCCTTTGTGTTTCATTTCAAACGCAAGTACTTTTTACTTAAAACGCAAGTGCATTTGATTCCAAACGTAAAGGCGTTTTCTTTCAAACGCAAGTGCGTTTTCCAATGGCACAAAAATGAGCCCACTTTTGAATGAATATAAAGGATTTTTACTACTTTTGGACACCCTTAAGAATATTAATCAAATCAAAATGTAATATTATTCATGAAAGAGACACAAGAAAAACCGACGGGACTGCCCGAAAACGCATTCCGTCCGCTCAAACCGGGAGAGAAATACGAACCCCTCATGTCTCCCGGAAAAACGTATCCTGAAGTTAACTTCTGGTCTGTGACATGGGGACTCGTCATGGCCGTTATTTTCTCGGCTGCCGCTGCCTATTTAGGGTTGAAAGTGGGCCAGGTGTTCGAAGCTGCCATCCCTATTGCTATTATCGCTGTGGGTATTTCCAGCGCCACCAAACGCAAAGGTGCACTGGGTGAAAACGTCATGATTCAGTCCATCGGTGCCTGCTCAGGCGTCATCGTGGCGGGTGCCATCTTTACCCTGCCGGCCCTCTACATCCTGCAGGAAAAATATCCGGAAATGACGGTCAACTTCATGCAGATGTTCATCAGCTCCCTGCTGGGTGGTGTGCTGGGCATCCTGTTCCTGATTCCCTTCCGTAAATATTTCGTAAAAGACAAGCATGGCGAATATCCTTTCCCGGAAGCTACGGCCAGCACCCAGGTGCTCGTGTCGGGTGAAAAGGGAGGCGACCAGGCCAAACCGCTGCTTATGGCCGGATTGGTGGGTGGTCTTTATGACTTCATCGTGGGAACGTTCGGCTGGTGGAACGAGAACTTCACAAGCCGCATCTGCGGATGGGGCGAGACTATTGCCGACAAGTTCAAACTGGTATTCAAGATTAACACGGGAGCTGCCGTACTGGGACTCGGCTACATCGTCGGACTGAAATATGCGGCCATCATCTGTGCCGGTTCACTGGCCGTATGGTGGATTATCGTACCGGGCATTTCCTTGTTCTGGGGCGACCAGGTGCTGAATGCCTGGAATCCGGATATCACGACAGCCGTAGGAGACATGTCACCCGAACTTATCTTTAAGGAATATGCCAAGAGCATCGGTATCGGAGGTATTGCCATGGCCGGCATCATCGGTATCGTGCGTTCATGGGGCATCATCAAGAGTGCAGTCAGCCTGGCTGCCAGTGAAATGAAGGGCAAAAAGGCCGAAGAAAACGTGGAACGTACCCAAAAGGATTTGTCCATGAAAATCATCGCCTTCGGTTCGTTGTTCACCCTGCTGCTCGTAGTACTCTTCTTCTATTTCGATGTAATGCAAGGCAACATCCTGCATACCGTGGTAGCCATTCTGCTGGTAGCAGGAATCTCCTTCCTGTTTACCACCGTAGCAGCCAATGCCATCGCCATTGTAGGAACGAACCCGGTATCGGGCATGACGCTGATGACCTTGATTCTGGCTTCTGTCATCATGGTGGCAGTAGGACTGAAAGGTGCCACGGGCATGGTAGCTTCACTGGTAATGGGTGGCGTGGTCTGCACCGCATTGTCCATGGCCGGCGGTTTCATTACCGACCTGAAAATCGGTTACTGGCTGGGGAGCACACCCAAGAAACAGGAAAGCTGGAAATTCCTCGGCACACTGGTTTCCGCAGCTACTGTAGGCGGCGTGATTATGGTGCTGAATGATTCTTACGGATTCACCAGCGGACAACTGGCTGCTCCGCAGGCCAACGCCATGGCAGCTGTCATCGACCCGCTGATGAACGGTGTAGGTGCTCCATGGCTGCTCTACGGCATCGGTGCAGCACTGGCATTGGTACTGACTTTCTGCAAGGTACCTGCCCTGGCCTTCGCACTGGGTATGTTCATTCCATTGGAACTGAACCTCCCGTTGCTGGTGGGTGGAGCCATCAACTGGTACGTGACTTCACGCAGCAAGGACGAAGCTGTCAACAACGCACGCGGTGAGAAAGGTACGCTGCTGGCATCCGGATTCATTGCTGGAGGTGCCCTGATGGGTGTAGTGAGTGCCATCATGCGCTACTGCGACATCAATCTTATCCACGAAGAATGGCTGGCTAACCCGATGAGCGAACTGGTGTCACTGGTAGCTTATCTGCTGCTGATTACTTACCTGGTAAAAGCCAGCATGAAACTGAAAAAATAATCTCTAATATATCACACACATGAAAACACTGCTACTAATGGGCCTGCTACTTATGTCGGGCACGCTCTTCGCACAACAGCCGATTGAAATGAAGGTATGGCCCAACGGTGCCCCTAATGACAACGGCATCACAGAAGAAAAGAATGGAGATACCGATTCTCCAAGTTATACAAAAGAAGCCATTCTCTACGTCTATCCGGCTAAAAAAGGGAACGGAATGGCCATCGTAGCCTGTCCGGGAGGAGGATACTCACATCTGGCCATGGCCCACGAAGGGAAAAGCATGGCCGACTGGTTCAACAGCCAGGGCATTACGTATGCCGTGCTCCGCTACCGCATGCCCAACGGACACAATGAAGTGCCTCTGAGCGATTCACAACAGGCTCTGCGCATCATGCGCCAGCACGCTCAGGAATGGAATGTAAAAAAACTGGGCATCATGGGTTCTTCAGCCGGAGGACATCTGGCCAGCACCACCGCCACTCATTTCACCGATGCGGAAACTCGCCCGGATTTCCAGATTCTTTTCTACCCGGTCATCACCATGGACCCTGCTTACACTCACATGGGTTCTCACGACAACCTGCTGGGAAAAAATCCCTCAAAGGAACTGGAACAGAAATATTCCAATGAATTGCAGGTTACTCCGCAAACACCCCCTGCCTTCATTCTGCACAGCAGCGATGACACGGTAGTACCGGTGGCCAACAGCGTGAACTACTACACAGCCCTCGTCAAGAACAAAGTTCCTGCCAGCCTGCACACTTATCCGGTGGGAGGACACGGCTGGGGATACCGCGACAGCTTCCCTTACAAACGCCAATGGACGGGCGAACTGGAGAAATGGCTGCGCGAAATCAACAAATAAATTGCGCAACTCTTTGTAGAACAAAAGAAAAGTTGTACCTTTGCACCCGCTAATACGGGTTATTAGCATAATTCAAATCATTTACATTAAAAAACTAAATTAAAAAATGGCAACTAAAATCAGATTGCAAAGAAACGGACGCAAAGGATATGCGTTCTATTCAATTGTTATTGCAGATGCAAGAGCACCACGTGATGGTAGATTTACTGAAAAAATTGGTACTTACAATCCGAACACCAATCCTGCCACAGTAGATTTGAATTTTAAACGTGCATTACACTGGGTAATGGTAGGTGCACAGCCTACTGACACAGTACGCAACATCTTGTCTCGCGAAGGTGTTTACATGAAGAAACACTTGCTGGGCGGTGTAGCTAAAGGCGCATTCGATGAAGCACAGGCTGAAGCTAAATTCAACGCTTGGAAAGAAAACAAACAGTCAGGTCTGGCTGCTTTGAAGGCTAAGGAAGAAGAAGCTAAGAAAGCTGAAGCTAAAGCACGTCTGGAAGCTGAAAAGAAAGTAAACGAAGAAATCGCTAAGAAGGTAGCTGAAAAGAAAGCTGCTGAAGCTGCTGCTAAGGCTGAAGCTGAAGCTGCTGCAAACGCAGAAGAAGCTCCTGCTGCTGAAGAAGCTCCTGCTGAAGCTTAATTCTTCTTTCAGAAAAGACAAACAAAAGACTGTCCTTGCAAAAGGATGGTCTTTTTTTTGTGCAGAAATGTCGTATCTTTGCATCTCACCTAACTAATACCTGCCTTTTATGCATACCAAATACACCAATGGAGAAATATGGAAAGTGGCCTACCCTATCCTGATCAGTCTGATTATGGAACAGCTTATCGGTATGACCGATACGGCTTTCATGGGACGTGTGGGCGAAGTGGAACTGGGGGCTTCGGCTATTGCCGGAGTGTATTATCTGGCCATCTTCATGTTAGGATTCGGTTTCAGTATCGGTTCGCAGATACTGATTGCCCGCCGCAACGGGGAAGGTAACTTCCGGATGATTGGCTCCATCTTCTATCAGGGAATTTACTTCCTGCTGGCCATGGCACTGGTCATGTTTACCCTTTCCCGACTGTTCTCTCCCTGGATATTATCGCATTTAGTAGCCTCCCCGCGCATCTGTGAAGCAGCAGTGAGCTACATCAACTGGCGCGTATTCGGATTCTTCTTCTCATTCGTAGCCATCATGTTCCGTGCGTTCTTTGTAGGTACCACACAAACCAAGACACTCACGCTCAACTCCATCGTCATGGTGACGTCGAATGTGGTATTCAATTATATACTGGTATTCGGAAAGCTGGGATTTCCGGCATTAGGTATTGCCGGAGCAGCCATCGGTTCTTCACTGGCAGAACTGGTGTCTATGCTCTTTTTCATTATCTACACCACACGGAAAGTAGACTGCGCCAAATACGGACTGAACCAACTGGTGAGTTTCCGATGGGCGGAACTGAAACGCATCATGGGTGTATCACTGTGGACCATGATACAGAACGCGGTTTCCATCAGTACCTGGTTTCTGTTCTTCATCTTTATTGAACATTTGGGCGAACGCTCACTGGCCATCACCAACATTGTACGTAACGTATCAAGCATCCCGTTCATGACCATCACAGCTTTTGCTTCCACCTGCAGTTCCCTGGTCAGTAACCTGATTGGGAGCGGAGAAGCGCGCTACGTCATGCCCACCATCCGACAACACGTACGGCTCTGCACCTGCATTGTCTGGCCCGTTATTCTGCTGATAGCCTGTCTGCCTACGTATGTGCTCCGCATCTATACCGACATGCCCGACCTGGTAGAAGCTGCCGTCCCTACCCTCTGGGTACTCTGCTCCAGCTACCTCTTCCAATGTGCCGGATTCATTTTCTTCCAGTCCGTATCCGGTACGGGTGATACCCGCTCTGCCTTCCTGCTGGAGATAGTAGCCCTGACCTGCTACCTGATTTTTATTGTCACGGTCATTCTTCTTTTGAAAATGGATGTAGCCGTATGCTGGTTCGCTGAACACGTGTATGCCGGAGCCATCGGTCTGCTGAGCTATCTCTATCTGAAAAAGGGAAGCTGGCAAAGGAAGCAAATTTAAGGATATAAAAAAAGCTACTCAATAAATGATATAAAATCAGCCAACTAATTCACACACAAAGCATTGCGAATTAGTTGGCTTTTTGTATCTCTAGATATTCCCCCGCAAAGAAGGTTTGGTCACCCAAACAGGGAAAATTCCGATTCGAATTCAGTTTATGTTTTTACGACAGGACAAGAGATTGTTAATCAACGATATAATAAATACACTATATTTCATAAGTTGTCTTTCTCACCTTTTTCTTCCGAAATCTGATTGTCAACAGGAAGTTCTCCCACCTCTTTCTCCTGAGGAAGTTTCAACGTATAAAGGGCAGCATTCAGTTTACGGATCTGGTCACGTTTCAGTTTTCCCGGATTATAGACGAAACCTTCTACTACGACAATCCGACCGTTCGTACGGTCCACACGAACATGTGAAACGAAAGGACCTCCCATAGCATCGTTCTCCATCTCCCACAAACCGCGTACTTCATATGCATAATCACCCTGCACTGCAATGTTTCGAGCTTCTACAAAAATGGAATCGGCAGTCACCATATACATACCTTCTTTTGCTCCCGGAATGTAAGCTTTCATCACAGAATCTCGTTTCTCTATGAAATATGCCTTTGTAAAAGTTTCTTTGCTGGTATACGGATAAGTATAGATAACAAAGTTCAAATCATTCAGATTGCTGGAAGCCCACAAGAACTGTTGGCCAACCTTGTACGAAGCTAGTTCTACCGGCATCCATATATCACAGTCAAACAAACTTTGCACCTTGGCAGACAAGACATCATTATGCTTCTTCTCCAACAGTTTTACTTCCCGGTTCATCTCTGCACGGGTAAAGAAATCAATAATCACCTGTCCATTCTTGGATACATATTCGGCAAACTCTTCCTGATTCGGCGACTGGATAGTCATAATCATTTGTGGAGAAGAATACGCGTCACGGGTATACTTGAATTTAGTCTGAGTATAGATGTCCTGAATATCCACAATAATGATGTTGCGGAACAGACGGGTACTACGGTCAAAATACTCCGGACGAATTCTCGAAATCCGGAAAGAACGTTCCGGTTGGGGCAATCCCGGTACATCGGTATCAAGTACATGGAAAAGCGCACTATCCGGACTGTTCCAACATTTGTCATCAGCGACCACTAATACTTCATAAGGCCGACCACTGGATACCGGAGTAACAATACTTTTACCATCCTTCTGACAAGAAGCAAACACCGATACAACGAATATAAGACTTAAATAAAAGACAAAACGTTTCATAAATTCTAAAACTAAGTTTTCAAATACAGACTATTACACGAATCAATGCTAAAAACCATTCATGAGATTCAGTTTAAGCATATATCCTTCACGTAATGCCTGCTTGATATCATATACTACTCCTTCAGAAGCATCTGAAGGTACCTTCAATGACACTGCAAGGTTTTCAGCCTTATTTTCCTTACACCACTGCTTGATTTTCGAAGAAAGTTCATCCAGTGAAAAATCCTCCAACTCACCTACTATCACATTATCTTTCAAAAAACAGACTTCATATCCCGGCAACGGAACACTCTTATCGGCCACACCTGCCGGTACATCCGCATACGCTTTCGGAGAAGCATAATAGAAACGGGGAATCAGACATTCATTCACCAATTCCTGAGGATAAGTTTTCGAAAGCTCCCGTCTGACCTCATCATACGCTTTTACCAATTTCTGCTTGGCGGCAGTAATAGCCCCCATCTTCGCATTACGGTCTGCAACAATACGGACAACAATAGGAAACATTTCCTCTTTCTGTTCAGAATACAATTTGACGAAAGAGTCTTTCAATTGCTTCCTGGCCTCGTCCGTCATGGTTTCATAATCAACAAACTTCTTCTTTGAAATAGGCTTTTCAGGCCCGAAAAGAAACTGGTTCCGCTGGTTACAATACAATTCTAGCACATACGCCTTTTCCGACGATATATGATCCAGCATCAAGTTGTCTGCATTCCGCTGCTGTGATGTGTCCCTCACCATTAATCCGGATTTTTCTTTTCCTTGATTCTTCGTTTGAAGAGCTGCGCCATAATCCGCCACCGTTTCTTTTACTTCCGGCCTCGCAAAGGCATACACGACCCCTGCAGCCAAAGGTACGGCTAGCAAAACACGTAGCCGGACCCACTTACTGGTTCTTCTTTTCGACATCATAGATATACGTTTTTTAAGTGAACTGTGAGTAAAGCCGCAAGCCATAGAGTAGAGCCTTGAGCCCACTGCTTTTCTCACCAATAATAATTGATATGTTTTTACATCGATGCCTTGATTCAATACACCTTCATCGGCCTGATACTCATGAACACCATTAAGTTCATACCTCAGTTTCCACACCAACGGATTCCACCAATGAAAGATTAGGATAAACTGTATCAACAGATTGTCATAACAATGCCCATACCGGCAATGCATCTCCTCATGCAGACGGACCGGAGAATATTCTTCATACTCCTGACTGTTCATGACGATATACGTTCCCCAGCTAAAAGGACGGACAGGAATATCGTACAACACCCATCGAAATCCATTGCATTCTTTATATTCCTGCCGGTTTATCCAACGGAACAGACGGATATAGCCTACAACCCATTGCAAAAGGATGAAGGCACAGCCCGACAGATAAACCACCATCAACAGCACAAGCCAACCCCAATAATTGGCTTCCTTCTGAGTAATTCCCACCATACCGGAAGCAGAAGCAGATACTACATCAACAGGCTGTTTCCATTCCTCCATAAGTATAAAAGGAGATTGCACTATGGGTTCATGCTCTAATTCCAGAGAAACAAAAGGCAATAACAGACAAGTCAGCATTCCGCCCACCAGCACCCATCGGTTCAAAGAAAAGCGAGTGGTCGAAGCACAAAGTAACTTATAGAACCCATAGAGCAATGTCAGGCAGAAAGAGCTTTTCAGTAAATAGATTAAAAAGGCTACCATAGGTTCAAGATTTACGATTATTCTTCCCCTGCTCTATCTGAGCTATCAGCTGCTTCAGTTCATCCAGATTCATTTTCTCATCTTCAATAAACTGAGAAACCACCTTGGTATAAGAATTGTCAAAATATTGAGAAACAATCTCTCCGATAGCCGAACCCTTGTATTCATTTTCTGTTATTTTTGCTTCATAACGGTAGGTGTTTCCAAACGCCCGATAACTGACAAAGCCTTTTTCTACCAACAGCTTCACCAGAGTAGCTACTGTATTGTAATGGGGTTTCGGTTCTGAATAGAATGCCAGCATTTCACGAATAAACAAAGGACCATGGGTCCATAAAATATTCATTATTTCTTCTTCTTTGGGTGTCAGTTTCTTCATAAACAGCTCATTTAAGATTAATACTACACGAAGATATGAAAATTATCAGACAAACAACTAAAAGTTTTAGTAGAACTACTAATATTAATAGTAATTAATAATAAAGATAAAATATTCAAACGATTTATTGAAAACACAAGCAGATTTTGACAGACATGCCAAAACTAAAATGGAACATTCAGTAAATATCCCAATTTAAGAACATAAAAAAGGCAGGAGAGCGATTCACTTTCCTGCCTTTTTCTATGTTTACATCTTATGTCTTCCTTAGAACTCACTGGTGAAATGGAACTTGATGTGCTTAAAGTCCATCTGTGCCATCTGAAGCACATAACCGCTATCGGCCAGGAACACATCGCGTCCGTCACGGTCTTTCGCCATATACTGATACTTACGTTTCTTGAAAGCTTCCAGTTCAGCCGGATCATCGCTTTCAATCCAGCAGGCTTTATACAGACTCAACGGTTCCCAACGGCACTTCGCATTGTATTCATTTTCCAGACGGTACTGAATAACCTCAAACTGCAACTGACCTACCGTACCAATAATCTTGCGTCCGTTGAACTGGTTGACAAACAGCTGTGCCACACCTTCGTCCATCAGCTGGTCGATACCCTTGTTCAACTGCTTGGTCTTCATCGGATCGGCATTCTCAATGTACTTGAACATTTCCGGAGAGAAGCTCGGCAATCCCTTGAAGTGCAACAGTTCACCTTCGGTCAGCGTATCGCCAATCTTGAACGTACCGTTATCCGGCAAACCGATAATATCGCCAGCCCAAGCCTCATCCACTGTAGTCTTGCGCTGTGCCATGAACTGCGTGGGTGAAGAGAAACGCATCGTCTTGTTATGACGCACGTGCAGGTACGGCGTGTTACGGGTAAACTTACCAGAACATACCTTACAGAAGGCTACACACGAACGGTGGTTCGGGTCGATGTTAGCCGTAATCTTGAATACGAAACCGGTAAACTTAGGTTCTTCAGGCTGCACCTCGCGTTCTTCTGCCTGTACCGGACGCGGACTTGGCGCAATTTCCACAAAACAGTCGAGCAATTCCTGCACACCGAAGTTGTTCAAAGCCGAACCAAAGAACACCGGAGCCAATTCCCCTTTCAGGTAATCGTCTACGTTGAATTCCGGATATACCCCGTCAATCAGTTCCAGCTCACTGCGCAACTTTTCAGCCAGCGGTGTACCGATATGGTTGTCCAAATCCTCTGTATGGATGTCCACTTCCACCTTCTCCGTCACCACCTGCTTGGAAGGCTGAAAAAGGTTCAGTTTCTGCTCGTAAATGTTGTACACACCCTTGAAACGCGGACCGCTCTCAATCGGCCACGTCAGCGGGCGCACGTTGATAACCAGTTCTTCCTCCAGTTCATCCAGCAAATCGAACGGGTCCTTAGCCTCACGGTCCATCTTGTTGACGAAGATAATCACCGGCGTGTTACGCATACGGCAGACTTCCATCAGCTTACGGGTCTGTGTTTCCACACCCTTCGCTCCATCCACCACGATGATTACACTGTCCACTGCCGTCAAGGTACGATACGTATCTTCGGCAAAATCCTGGTGACCCGGTGTATCGAGGATATTGATCTTATAGTCATGGTAGTCAAACTCCATCACGGAGGTAGTAACCGAGATACCACGCTGCTTTTCGATGTCCATCCAGTCGGACGTGGCAGTTTTCTTTATCTTGTTTGATTTCACGGCTCCGGCCACCTGAATCTGTCCACCGAAAAGCAACAGCTTTTCCGTCAACGAGGTTTTACCGGCATCCGGATGCGCGATAATCGCAAATGTTCGTCTTCTTGCTATTTCCTGATTTGCCATATTTATTGTTTTAATTTTTCAATACATTCTGCCAGACTGTCCATCCAGTAAGGCACTTCCACGCCGTAGGTTTTCTTCAGCTTGGTCTTGTCGAGCACGGAATAGTGCGGACGACAAGCTTTCGTAGGATAATCCTCTGTGTGAAGCGGAGACACATGACAAGTAGTGATACCTGCCAGACGATGGATAGCTTTGGTAAAATCATACCAGGAGCACACGCCTTCGTTGCTGAAATGATAAATACCCGGCACGATACCTTTCTCCAGTACCACAAAAATGGCCTGAGCCAAATCTCGTGCATAAGTCGGCGTACCAATCTGGTCGAAGATAACTCCCAGCGTTTCTTTCTCCTGCCCCAAGCGAATCATGGTCTTCACGAAATTGTTGCCAAACGTAGAATACAGCCATGCCGTACGAATCACCATCGTATTAGGACACTGCTTCAGCGCTTCCTGCTCACCAGCCAGTTTGGTAGAGCCATATACGGAATTCGGACACGGTGTATCTTCTTCCTTATAAGGGATATGGGCTGTACCGTCGAACACATAGTCCGTAGACACCTGCACCAGCCAGCCGTTACGGCTTTGTGCCGCCTTGGCCAGATAGCCCGGAGCCACATGATTCAGTTTGTCGCAGAGTTCCACGTTGTCCTCCGCCTTGTCGACTGCCGTATAAGCTGCACAGTTCACAATCACATCAATCTGATGAGCCGATACAAATTCCATTACCGCCTGTTCATCGCAGATATCCAACTCCGCCACATCGGTAAAGAAATACTCAAAATTCCGGTGCTCTTCTGCCAGCAGACGCATTTCATTGCCCAACTGTCCGTTGGCTCCCGTCACTAATATCTTTTTCATGTTCTGTGATGTTTTAATCCAGTTCCAAATCGCCTTCCTTATCCTTAATATAATATCCGGCCAGCATCGCCAGCAAGTCACTGATGGCCTTCACCGCCTTCATGGTTTCTTCGCTGATTTCCTTCTTCTGCAATTTCAGCATCAGTACCCCATACATGGCATCGAAGCAAGTCTCCAGTTCAGGCACGTCCTTGTCGCCACCCTTGGCACGCAGTTCCACAATAAAAGGAAGCACCTTGTAATACGCCGCACTGTAATAAGGGAATTTAGGCGAACGCAACAAACGCAGGTGTAAGTCAGTCAGCCAGACGATGATGTTCTTGTTAATCTGCACATGACCCTTTTCCAGCACCCCTTCCTGCTGCATCATGTTAATCAAGTCCTCATACCAGCGGGCCAGTTCCTTCTTCTGCTCGTCGGTAGCCGGATAAGGCTCGATGATATTCTTACGGATGCGCTCCATATCGCAGCCGTTGGCACGAATCAAGTCCTCCACCTGCCACATATACAGCAGGTATTCGGCAATATTCTTTTTTTTAAGTTGTTGAGAAATATACATATCCTATCAAGAAAAAGATTTGCCGGCAATGGCCAGGACGATTCCCACCACCGCCGCTATCATGACCACGACACCAATGATGCGGTTGAGCACCCAGATGCCGCGCAAATTAAATCGTGAACGTACTTTATTGACAAAATAAGTAATGCTGAACCACCAGCCCAATGCTCCCAGGATAATGGCCAGATAACCCACTAACTGAAAACCGATGGGACTGCCCGGCATGACAAATGAGAAACGGGCAAACAGACCGATGAACAGGAAAATAATCAAGGGATTGGACAGGGTGACAAAAAAGGCCGTAACGAAGTTGTGCAGGTAAGTTCCCCGCGTACCCGAAGACGGGCGAAGCGACTTCACCGGATTACTGCGGAAGGTATAGATACCAAAAGCCAGCAGCATGATGCTGCCCACCACCTGAAGAAAAATATGATGCTTCAGGATGAGTTCGTCCATGAAACTCATTCCGTATCCCGTAATCAACGCATAGCAAATATCACTTAATGCCGCCCCGACTCCCGTCACGAAACCAAACCAGCGCCCTTTGTTCAACGTACGCTGAATACAGAGCACACCGACCGGTCCCAAAGGAGCAGACACGACAATGCCGATAATCAATCCCTTCAGCAACAAATCAAGTATAGTAACCTGTTCAATCCAATTCATACTGCAAAGATGCTACTTTTTTACGAAAGTACCTACATTTTTATACGATTATCCTTAAGAGTATATCTGAAAAAACAACAAATTCAGAAACCCTAAAGGAATAACAGGAAGACATTTCCCCATTTTTTACGTCTCCCGGCACAAAACCATATGTCTCCCCTACGGGAAACTTACAGCTCCGGCTGGAGAAACGTAAAGTTCACGTAAGGGAGACATACAACCAACAAGTCCGTTTTTCCCTCAATGAAGGGAGACTTTCGGTTTTCTATCACACAAAGAGTACGGCCAAAATACCCAGTCCGACTGCTACAATGGTAGAAATCAGTCCCGGCATCATGAAAGAATGGTTCAACACATATTTTCCGATGCGGGTGGTACCCGTGGTATCAAAATTGATGGCTGCCACCACCGTCGGATAATTCGGGATGAAAAAATATCCGTTGACTGCCGGAAAGAGGGCAATCAGCATATAGGGCGAAATGCCCAGTGCCATGCCCAGAGGAAGCAAGGCACGGATGGTTGCCGCCTGACTGAACAACAGGATAGACATGACAAAAAGCGCAATACCGAAAAGCCACGGCATATCAGTTACCAAACCGAATATATTTTCTTTGATGACGGCAATGTTACCGGAGATAAAGGTATCGCCCATCCACGCAATACCGAAAATGGCCACTACCGCCTGCATACCCGCATTGAAGACTGAGCTTTTGGCGGCCTTCATCCCACTGGTGCCAGTCAGCAGCAGAATCAGTGCGGCTACTGACAGCATGAGCACTTCAATGATGTGCGCCATCTGCATTACCACTACCCCCTCAGAGGTTTGAAACGACGGACGAAGACTATCTATGGAACCAAATAGCACAATACCCACCGTGGCACCTAAAAACAACAATACAGAAGTCAGTGCTTTGCCAGGATTAGCCACCTCAGCCGTACAATAATTGGCACCCGACAGTTCACCCGACTTCAAGCGTGCCTGATATACAGGATCATCCTTCAGTTCCTTACCTACCCGCATGGAATAAATCGCACCGACCAGTACACCCACCAAGGTGCAGGGAATGGAAATCTTCAAAATATCAAACAAAGTAATGTGATATCCAGCCAGCATACTCAACAGGGCCACCGTAGCCGCAGAAATAGGACTGGCAGTAATAGCCTGCTGGGAAGCAATGACGGCAATCCCCATCGGGCGTTCCGGACGGATACCCGTTTCACGAGCCACTTCGGCAATAACCGGAAGTACGGAATAGGCCACATGCCCCGTTCCGGCAAAGAAGGTAAAGAGATAAGTCACCAGCGGACTCAACAGCGTGATGCGCTGAGGATGGCGACGCAAGATTTTCTCTGCCCATTTCACCATCAAATCCAATCCTCCGGCAGCCTGCATGCAACCGGCAGCTGCAATCACTGCCACAATCATCAGCATCACATCAATAGGAGGAGTGGTGGGTTCAAGACCAAAGACAAAAGTAAGTACGGCCAGCCCCAAGCCTCCAAAGACTCCCAGACCGATGCCGCCTACACGCGCTCCGACAATAATTGCCAGTAACACAAACAGTAATTGTAACCACATAAATAGAAAGAGTTTTTAGATTTAAGGTGCAAAGATACTAATATTCAATGGAACGTAAAAATGCAATGGAACTTAGCCTAACCAGTTCGTAAAAATCAGGATACAATCAAAGACTCTCTCAACGAACCATCCGATTTTTCTTTTCACACCTTTCCAGTAAATCTTTTTCATAATAAGGAGAATTTTCCATTTACAGTTACTAAATTACACAAAATCTATGGAAAAACCTCCAAAATTCGGCAGATTAGCGCAATGTAATCTGTGAATTAAGTAGTTAGGAGAAAATCGCGGAAGTTGGATAGAGGGCTGAATAGCGTTTCAAAGCGGATTGGAGAAAGAGAACGGTTTCCTAATCGTTACCCGTCAGAAATGCAGATTTAACAGTCACCGTTCCGTTTGCGCCGCTCTGCGTAGGTTTGCTTGTCAAGGTTTAACTCGTTGATTTATAGTTTTGCAACCAAAAAAGAACGAGTATGACAAGGAGCACATTTCGCGTGCTGTTCTATGCGAACGGCAGCAAGGAGAAGAATGGAACTGTCCCCATCATGGGACGGGTTACAATCAACGGAACGGTGGCGCAGTTCAGTTGCAAGCGGAGCATCTCAAAAGAACTTTGGGATGCAAAGGGCAACCGTGCCAAAGGCAAGAGTTTGGAGGCAAGGGAAACGAACCTTGCGCTTGACAACATCAAGGCGCAAATCATCAAGCACTACCAGCGCATATCCGACCGTGAGGCGTTTGTGACGGCAGAGATGGTACGCAACGCCTATCAGGGCATAGGCGGCGAGTATGAAACGCTGCTCAAAGCCTTCGACCGTGAGAACGAGGTGTTCAAGAAGCGTGTCGGCAAGGACAGGAAACTGGCGACTTACCAGTCAAGGGTAGTGGCAAGGAACTATGTGGCGGCGTTCATCAAGTCGTTCTACAAGCGCAGCGACATGTCGATGCTGGAGCTTACGCCCGACTTCATCAAGGAGTTTGCGGTCTATCTCTCCACGGAAGCGGGATTGCGCAACGGCACGATATGGGAAAAGTGCATGTGGCTGAAAGGTGTGGTGATGCGTGCGCACTTCAACGGTCTGATACCGAGAAACCCGTTTGCGCAGTTCCACATCAGCCCGAATGTCAAGGAGCGTGAGTTTTTGACGGAGGATGAGTTGAAGGCGGTAATGACGCACGAGTTCGCAGACCCGAAGCTGGCATACATCCGTGACCTGTTCGTGTTTGCGAGCTTCACCGCCCTTTCTTTCGTGGACATCAAGGAACTGACCAACGACCGAATCGTGGAGGTGAACGGCGAGAAATGGATTATCTCCAAGCGTCACAAGACGGGCGTACCTTTCCAAGTAAAGCTGCTGGACATCCCCTTGCAGATAATCGAGCGTTACCGACTGTTCCAAGAAAACGACTTGGTATTCCCCAATCTGAACTATTGGTCAATCTGCAAACCGTTGAAGAAGATGATACGGGAATGCGGCGTGAATAAGGACATCAGCTTCCATTGCTCACGTCATGGATTCGCAACCCTGGCTCTCTGCAAGGGCATGCCGATAGAGAGCGTAAGCCGCATTTTGGGACATACGAACATCGAAACGACCCAAATCTATGCGAAGATAACCGTGGAGAAGCTGGATAACGACCTCACGATGCTGGGCGACAAGTTGAGCAAGTCATTCGGTAACATCAAGGTGGCAGGGATATGAAACGGGCAACAATCACGATGGACGGAAGCGGCAGGGTTGCCGTACCGTCCGATATAGCCAATGTGTGGATGAGCGAAATGGAGTTGGTAACGCTGTTTGATGTAATCGCCCCGACACTCCGTGCCGCTGTCCGAGCCGTGTATAGGAGCGGAGTGTTGCAATCTTGCGAAGTGGAAAGGCGCATCAGGCTGCCAAACGGTTATTATTTGGAAGTGTATGCGCTGCCAATGGTAATGGCACTGGCTTTCCGTATCAACACATCCAATGCCGCAAGAGTGCGTAATGTCTTGCTGGAAAGGCTGTGCTTGCGAAAAGACAGACAAATGCTTTGGCTTTCGTTAGGTAACAGCATATCGTGTAAGTGTTAGCGAGTGCGGTTGCGTGTCACTACGCCCATGCACTCACACAATCCAAGTCTGCCCGAAGAAGTACCATTTTCCGCTTCTTCGGGCTTTTTCTTTTCGCCTTTTGATGACTGATATTGTCCATCTTACTGCATTTTCTTATCCGTCGGTTTCTTTTGCGCCGTTCTGCATAGTTTTACATATCAAGGTTTTAGCCGTCCTGCCGTAGCTTTGCAACCATGTTTAATCCACCTGCCGACAAGGTGTCGGCGGCACTAAAACCTATATTTGAAACATGGAAAAGAAAGAAGAATTTATCCGTGTAGGCACCACGCTCTACAAGATTGTGAACCAGCCCCGCATTGACGGCGGCTATGTGAGGAGACGCATCGCATGGAACGCCGAGACCCTGCGACAGGACTACGGCAAGGACTACATGGCGGGCATCCCGAAGTATGACGGCTTCTGCACCGTACCCGACCATGTAGGCTACCAGCCCGTAGTCGGCAAGTTCCTCAACCTCTACGAGCCGATAAGCCATGTTCCCGTGCCGGGCGATTTCCCCTGCATTCGCTCGTTGGTGGAACACATCTTCGGCGAACAGTACGGGTTGGGCATGGACTACCTGCAACTGCTGTATCTGTATCCCGTTCAGAAGCTGCCCATCCTGTTGCTCGTGTCCGAAGAGAGGAATATGGGCAAAAGCACGTTCCTGAACTTCCTGAAAGCCGTATTCCAGAACAACGTGACGTTCAACACCAACGAGGACTTCCGCAGCCAGTTCAATTCCGACTGGGCGGGCAAGCTGCTCATCATGGTGGACGAGGTGCTGCTCAACCGCCGTGAGGACAGCGAACGGTTGAAGAACCTCAGCACCACACTATCCTACAAGGTGGAGGCGAAAGGCAAAGACCGTGACGAGATAGGCTTCTTCGCCAAGTTCGTGTTGTGCTCCAACAACGAGCATCTGCCCGTTATCATTGACGCAGGTGAAACACGCTATTGGGTGCGGAAGATTGTGCCGCTACGGAATGATGATACCGACTTCCTGCAAAAACTGAAAGCGGAGATACCCGCTTTTCTTCATTTCCTGCAACACCGGCAGCTATCCACCGAAAAAGAAAGCCGAATGCGGTTCAACCCGAAGCTGCTGGAGACGGAAGCCCTGCGGAAGATTATCCGAAGCAACCGCAACCGTTTGGAGATAGAAATGACGGAACTCCTGCTCGACATCATGGCAAGCGTGGGCGTCAGTTCTGTTTCTTTTTGCCTCAATGATATTATCCCGTTGCTCGTCTGCTCGCAAGTAAAGGTGGAGAAGTCGCAGGTTCGGAAAGTGGTGCAGGAATGCTGGAAGCTTACCCCTGCATCCAATTCGCTTTCCTACACCACCTACCAATACGACTACAACCGTGAATGCCGTTACTCGCCCGTCAGGAGGATCGGACGCTACTATCTGGTAAGCAAGGAACAGTTGGAAACACTCTGATATTTTGATGAAATGATGAAAGCATATATAAACATAAAGAATGACAGCGACTTACATTCTCATCAAACGCTCAACAAAAGGATTGGGCTGATGAAAAGAGAAAGGCAACACAACGCCGCTCATCGCTTTTCTTTTGGCGAGCGGTTTGATGAAACACTGATGAAAGGTTATTGCATTAGCTGTCTGTATATTAGACTATCCAATCATCAAATCATCGGAATTTCAGCCCTTATCAAGTCCGCAGGGGAAACGGCAACACCATCCCTGTCTGTATGCTGTTGTGCCGACAGGCAATCATGCCGGCACAACGGCACAGAATATCATACAAGGCTGGCAAAAAGAAAAGGGCGACCAACATCCGCCGACATCATCGCCGACACCGCCGCAGGCTTTTGGGAACGAAAAGCCATAGCTCATTAGGGCGTTTTCTTCACGCACCGCTGACGCTAATGCTAAAAACACCCCAATGAGCCAACGGGGTTACACCCCTCTGGACACCCCCGTTTGCCCCGTGCGGCACGACCGCAGGCGGACGGATACCGACAAACAATTTGTAGAACCAAAAAAACAAGAAACAAACATGGGATACATAAGCATCCAAATCAACAAGGCGAAAGGGTCGGCTGACACGGGCGCATCCGACCACATAGAACGCAAAACAATGCCCAAGAACGCCGACCCCACACGCACCCATCTCAACCGTGAACTGGTGGAGTTCCCCGACGGTGTGGCAGACCGCACCGAAGCGATAAGCCACCGCATCCACACGGCAGGCATCAGACGAAAAATTACTCCCGACCAAGTACGGGCAATCCGCATCGTGCTTTCGGGTTCGCATGAAGATATGGTGAGAGTGCAGGACGAAGGCAGGCTGGGTGAATGGTGCGATGACAACCTGCAATGGCTGCACCGCACATTCGGCAGGGAGAACACCGTTTCGGCAGTGCTGCACATGGACGAACACACGCCGCACATCCATGCAACGGTCGTACCGATAGTGACGGGAGAGCGCAGGAAAGCCAAGAAGAAACAAGCGGACAGCAAACGCACCTACCGCAAGAAAGCCAACGCCGTGCGTTTGTGTGCCGATGACCTCCTGACCCGTGAAAGGCTTGTCGCTTACCACGACAGCTACGCCGCAGCGATGGCGAAGTACGGATTGCAGCGTGGCATACGAGGTTCGGAAGCACGGCACACAACCACCGCCCAATACTACCGTGACCTGAAACGGCAGACGGGAGAGCTTGAAGCCAACGTGCAGCAGTTGCAGACCGAACGCCAACAGGCAAAGCAGGAACTTGACGAAGTCAAAAAAGAAATCAAGTCGGAGAAGCTGGAAGCCGCCAAGACCGAGGCGAAAGCGGCACTCGTGGCAAAAGTAGGTTCTCTTTTGGGTAGCGGCAGACTGAAAGAGTTGGAAGCCGACAACCGAACCTTGCAAGGCGAGGTTGCCGCCCGTGACGAGAGTATCGAATTATTGCAAAAGCAGATGGAGCGGCAACAGGAGGAACACAGCCGCCAATTGGTGGAACTGCAAGCCAAGTACCGCAGGGAAATGGCAGACAAGGAAGCGGCACACCAAGAGGAAGTGTCATTCCTAAAATCCATTATCCAAAAAGCCAAGAAATGGTTTCCGCTGTTTCAAGAGCTGGTGTATATGGAGAAGTTCTGCCTTAAAGTCGGCTTCAACGAAAGGCAGACTGCCACGCTCATCAGCGGCAAACCGCTGTTCTACGAGGGCGAGCTCTATTCGGAAGAGCACAGGCGGAAGTTCACGACCGAGGAAGCAGGCTTCCAAGTGGTAAAAGACCCGAAAGACAAGTCCAAGCTTGCACTTGCCATCAACGGGCAAGTGATTGGAGAGTGGTTCAAGGAGCAGTTTGGCAGGCTGTTCTCATCCGTTAAAAGGACGGTTGAACCGCTTAGGAGAGGCAAGGGCATGGGATTATAAACAATACCAACGGAAAAATAGCAAGTTTGTGTTTGGGGCAGACCAAAACCGCTTGCTATCCTCAGTTGGTTGAAACGTCATTTTATTTGTGCCCGAATCCTACTCAAACTTGCCTGTGTGATGCCTAAATAGGTGGCGATACTTCCTAACGGCAACCGCTGTAACAAATCAGGCTCTTTCTCCAACAACTCGTGATACCGTTCCGAGGCGACGGCTGACAACATGGAAATCAGCCGTTCCTCGGCAGCAAGCAGTTCCATTTCCGCATAACGCCGTCCCCAATTGGCTATGTGCAAATCCTTCAAGAATAACTCTTTCAGTTTTTTCCTTTCCAATACATATAAGACAGAATTTTCCATCAGCTCCATTGTTTCATACCCCGGTTCGTCATTCACATATCCTTTCATGGAAACAATAGTCGCCCCTTCCTTGCCGACCCAAAAGGTAATTTCTTTCCCCTCTACCGAAGTATAGGCGCGGACAATGCCTTTCTTGATGAAAAAGATGTCTTTTTCTATCTTGCCATATTCCAACACTTGGAATCCTTTTGGGTATGAGACTTCCGTCAGGCATTGCCGCAACTTGTCCAAAGACGCATCCGGCATGGCATATCTCTGGTTGATGATTTCCTTTATATCCATAAGTCATTTTGTTGTGGTACAAAATTATAAAATAGCGCACAGAAACAGCTGCTAACGACTGTTTTTTTGTCAAATGCAAAATCCGTTTTTACCAAATGTAAAAAACGGTTAGAAATTACTTGCTTACTTTTGCACCCGAATTTAATAAATCATAGGTATGAATTGGATAATTTTATTTTTGGCAGGATTGTTTGAGGTAAGCCTTACATTCTGCTTGGGAAAAACGAGAGAGGCATCAGGTATTGGTTTTTATCTGTGGGGAAGCGGTTTCTTGGCTTCCACGGTATTGAGTATGGCATTACTTGCCAAAGCGGTTCAGACTTTGCCTTTGGGCACGGCATACGCCATTTGGACGGGTATCGGAGCGGTCGGCACGGTCTTGATTGGGATATTCGTTTTCAAAGAGCCGGCCACTCCCATACGGCTTTTCTTCCTGTTCACGCTCATTGCCTCCTTGATTGGATTGAAAGTTGTGTCATACTGAAAGGAGGAATAAATGATGAAATATGAATTGAGAGAAAACCACGGCATTCCGGCACCTCTGCTGGCTCTGATGGCAGTCGCTACCGGGCTTTCCGTTGCCAACTGCTACTACAACCAGCCTTTGTTGGGCAGCATGGCAAAGGATTTTGGGGTAAGCGACTTTTCTGCCAGCATGGTTGCGACATTGACCCAGATAGGTTATGTAGTCGGACTTGTGTTTGTCATTCCGCTTGGCGATTTGGTTTCACGAAAGCAGCTGATATTGACCAATTATATCATTTCATCGTGCGCATTGCTTGCCATAGCACTTGCCCCTAACATCTATTGGGTGTGGGGCGCATCCTTGCTTGCCGGAGCATCTTCGGTTATGCCGCAGTTCTTCATCCCGTTGGTGTCTTTCCATTCAGCACCAGCACACAAGGTACGCAACGTGGGGATTATACAGTCCTGTCTGCTCATAGGCATTCTTGGCTCACGGGTGTTAAGTGGTTTCCTGGCTGATATGTGGGGATGGCGTTCCGTCTATTTTGTGGCTTGTGTGTTTATGCTCGGATGCTTTCTTATGATTTACAAGATGCTTCCCGTTCTGCCTGCTCGTTCACGTGAAAATTATGCGGATCTGATGAAATCCTTGTTGCGTCTGCTTGCCAAATACCCGTACTTGCGTATCGCTTCGTTGAGGGCGGCATTGGCTTATGGCTCGTTCTTTGCGTTGTGGAGTTGCCTTGCCTTCCGGATGAAGCAAGAGCCATTCTTTGCGGATGACGATATTATCGGGGCACTCGGTTTGTGCGGATTGGCAGGTGCGTCTACGGTTGTATTCATTAGCGGCTATATCCAGAAGTACGGCGTAAGGTTCTTCTCCATTGTCGGGGGATGTGTTATCTTGGCTGCATGGTTGTTGGCATTTTTTGGAAATGACAGCTACTTGTGGATGATAATCGCCATCCTTTTGATTGATGCAGGAATGCAATGCATCCATTTGTCAAATCAGACCAGCGTGGTCTCCCTTGACGCATCCGCCATCAACCGAGTCAATACCGTTTATATGACCATCTACTTTCTGGGCGGTTCTGCTGGTACGTTCGTTTCAGGTCTGTTTTGGCAACATTACGGATGGGCAGGCGTGGTAGGAGTAGGAGTTGCCTTTACCGTGGCTTCCTTGTTCGTTAATTGCTTCCAACCAAGACTGCATAAGGATGAATGCTCAATATTCTGACTAAAATAATTTTTGGAATGATCCTTTCAGTCTGAATATTTTTCATACCTTTGTACCGTAAGAGTTTCCCGAACAAGCAAAGCGATGCAGACCACGGCAATTAGAACGGTTAC
>ENA-ORVB01000941-ORVB01000941.1-human-gut-metagenome-genome-assembly--contig:-NODE-941-length-21721-cov-2.11276_pt1 | contig 21721 bp, 16 predicted proteins | sample MGYA00242090_ERZ509231 | MGnify/ENA primary metagenome ERZ509231 (study PRJEB26280, sample SAMEA2338798) | human gut metagenome | biome: human gut; feature: human-associated habitat; material: faeces...
AATGGAATTTCTTATGGGCAGATTTTTAGGCAATGCTATTCTTAATATGACAATGCTCAATGATGTTAAATCTGTTCTTAAGGAAATGAATATAGATTACAATCTGCTTGAAGATGTCGAAAGAGACCCAGGTCTTGGTAATGGTGGGTTAGGCAGACTTGCAGCCTGTTTCTTAGATTCACTTTCAACTCTTGAATTGCCGGCTTATGGCTGTGGGATTAGATACCACTACGGGATTTTTGAACAGAGAATTGAAAATGGCTATCAGATTGAAGCTCCGGATAATTGGCTTCAAGATGGAGATATGTGGGGAGTTAAGCGTCCAGAGTATGCTGTTGAGGTTAAGTTTGGCGGTAATGTTAAGGCTGTTAGGCAGGAAGATGGACAGTATAAATTTGAACAGGAAAATTATCAGTCTGTAATTGCTGTTCCTTATGACTATCCTGTTATTGGTTATAACAACAATACTGTTAATACTCTTAGATTATGGGATGCAGAAGCTAAGAATAAGTTTGACCTTAAGAGCTTTAATGAGGGTAATTATAGTAAGGCTGTTGAGGAAGAAAATCTTGCTAAAACATTAACAGATGTTCTTTATCCAGCAGATGAACATTATGCAGGTAAAGAATTAAGATTAAGACAGCAATATTTCTTTGTTTCTGCAACTTTACAGAGAATAATGAATAAATTTGTTCAGAAGTTTGGTACAGATTTTTCACTTCTTCCAGAAAAGTATGCTTTCCAGTTAAACGATACTCACCCTAGTATTGCAGTTGCTGAACTTATGCGTCTTTTAGTTGATGAGTATAATGTTGCGTGGGACGATGCTTGGGAAATTACTAAGAAGTGCTGTGCTTATACAAACCACACTATTATGTCAGAAGCTCTTGAAAAATGGCCTATTGAGCTTTTCTCTAGGTTGCTCCCTCGTATTTATATGATAGTTGAGGAAATTAACAAAAGATTTTGTGAAATGCTTATTAAAAAGTATGGTAACGATGCTGACAAGATTAGAAAGATGGCTATTGTTGCAGATGGTCAGATTAGAATGGCTTGGTTAGCTATTGTTGGTAGTCACTCTGTAAATGGTGTTGCTGCTCTTCATACAGAAATACTTAAGAATCAAGAATTAAAGGATTTCTATGAAATTTATCCAGAGAAGTTTAACAATAAGACTAATGGTATTACCCAAAGAAGATGGCTTGGTCACGCAAATCCAGAGTTAGCATCTCTTATTACAGAAAAAATTGGTAATGGTTTTTATAATAATCTATCTGAACTTGAAAAACTTGTTCCTTTAGCTGACAATAAGGATTTTCAAAATAAGTTTATGGCAATTAAGAAAGCTAATAAGGTGGCATTATCTGATTATTTTAAAGCTACAAAGGGTATTGAAATTAATCCAGATTCTATTTATGATATTCAGGTAAAGAGATTACACGAGTATAAAAGACAGCTTTTAAATGTTCTACACATAATGAGTCTTTATAATAAGTTAAAGGTAAATCCTGGTATGGATATAGTACCTAGAACATTTATATTTGGTGCTAAATCAGCAGCAGGTTATAGAAGAGCTAAACTTATAATTAAACTTATTAATTCTGTGGCAGACCTTGTTAATAATGATGAAACAATTGAAGGTAAAATTAAGGTTGTTTTTGCTGAAAATTATAGAGTAAGTCTTGCTGAAAAGTTAATACCGGCAGCCGATGTTTCAGAACAGATTTCTACAGCTTCTAAGGAGGCATCTGGTACAGGTAATATGAAGTTTATGCTTAATGGTGCTATAACTATAGGTACTCTTGACGGTGCTAATGTTGAAATTAGAGAAGAAGTTGGCGATGAAAATATATTTATTTTTGGTATGAAAGCTGATGAAGTTATAGATGAATATGCTAAAAGTGATTACAATCCTTGGGATATTTATAATATGAATTCTGATGTTAGAGGCGTGTTAAATATGCTTATAAACGGTACGCTTGATAAGGATACCGAGTTATTTAGAGAAATTTATGATTCATTGCTTAACGGCTATAACGGTTCAAGACCTGATGAATACTTTGTTCTTAAGGATTTTGCATCGTATACAGAGGCTCAGAATAAAGTTGATAAGGCTTATAGAGATAAGGATAAGTGGGCTAAAATGGCAATTTTAAATACTGCACATAGTGGTAAGTTTTCATCAGACAGAACTATTAAGGAATATGCAGAGGATATTTGGAATTTAAAGCCTGTTCATATTAAAATGGAAGACTAATAAGGTTAATTAAAGGGACTATAAATAGTAGTCCCTTTAATTTAATTTTATATTAAAATCCTAAATTTTCACCTACAATAATTACTTTTATTCTATCTTTAATTCTTGAAAATCTAGTATGAACAAACTGGCAACATACAGTTTCTATACTTAAGCAATCCATACATTTACCTGTTTTTTTACAAGGTGTGTTACAATCAAATCTGATTACATTAGGTATAGATGCCTTATTTCTTGCTCTTGCAAGAGCTGATTCATAAGTGTCACAAATCTTATTAATACCTGTTACAATGATTACATTTTTAGGACCATAAATAAGAGCAGCTACTCTATTTCCATTGCCATCAATATTTACAAGTTGACCGTCAATAGTCATTGAATTTGTACTCATAAGATAGTAATCAGCACTAAGTGCCTTATGAGCAATTTCATCTTTTTCTTCTTTTGTTTTAACATTATCCCTATCAAGACATTTGTAATTACCATTTTTTAAAGTATCAATTAAGCCTGTTTCTTGAAGTGTTGCTGAACCACCCCAACTAATTAAACTGCCTTCAGGAATAAGAGAAAGGGCAATTTTAACTGCTTCTTCTTTACTTTCTGCATAGAAGCCTTGCATATTTCTTTTCTTTAAACCTTCTATTGTCTTTTCTGCTAATATTTATAGGTGTCATAAAAAATTACCTCCTTAAAAATAAGAGGAGATATAAAATCCCCTCTTAATAATTAAATTATTTGTTTAATGAAATCATACCCTTTAAAAGGTCTTCAAGTTTATCTCTTTCTCTAATTAATACAGCTTCCCCATTTTCTCTAATTAATACTTCAGCAGGGCGTAATCTGTTGTTATAATTAGATGCCATACAATATCCATAAGCACCAGCATCAAGAATACCAATAGTATCACCAATGTGCATTTCTGGACACATTCTGTGTTTAGCCATAATATCACCAGATTCACAAATGTTACCAACTACAGTAATATCTTCAACTTTGTCGCTGTCATTGTATACTTCAATATCGTGGTGAGAATCGTACATTACAGGTCTTTGAAGTACATTGAAACCAAGGTCAGTACCAGCATACTTATCTTCGTGGTTAAACTTAATAGAATGAACTGTACCTAAAAGAACAGAGCATTCAGCAGAAATATATCTACCAGGTTCAACTTTAAATGTAATTTCTTTGCCATATTCTGCAACAAATTCATTAAATACCTTATCAAGCTCTTTGCCTAAGTGTTCAAGGTCAAGTCTTGGCTGGTCATTAAGCTTTTCATAAGGAATACCAAAACCACCACCTAAATCAACAAACTCAAGGTCGTCAAATTCCTTAGCAATGTGTAAAATAGCCTTAACACCTTCAACATATTTGCTACCGTCCATAAATAATGAACCAATGTGCTGATTGATACCAACAAGTTTAAGGTTATATTTATTTAAAATTTCCTTAAATGTAGAAATATCTTCTGGATTAATGGCAAACTTAGTTTTCTTACCAGCAGTAATAACCTTTTCGCTATGACCAGCACCAATACCACCATTAAATCTAGCAGCAATTTTACCACCTGGGTTAAGCTGACCATACTGCTCTAACTGGGCAAGTGAGTCAACACTCATTGTAATATTGTGGTCAATAGCAAACTGCATTTCTTCCTTGGAAACATTGTTGCTAATATAAAAAATTTGTTCTGGCTTAAACCCAGCCTTTAATTCAACAAAGATTTCACCAGGACTCATTGCATCTACATTTAATCCTTCTTCTTTTACAATTTCAAGAAAAGCTAAATTGCTGTTAGCTTTAGCAGAGTAATTAATACTAAAGTGAGGATACTTAACAAGATTCTTAATATCCCTACATCTTTCTCTCAAAATCTTTTCATTATAGACATAAAGAGGACTACCAAACTTAGCAGTTAAGTCAGCAGGTTTATTGCCCATAAAGAAGTTCACAGAATCAGTTACTTTTGTGTTAATTTTTCCCATTTTTGTATTTCCTTTCTTTTGTTATATTGAGTAAAAATGCTTAATTTTGTCAATTCTAGCTGACATATTAACAAGCATTAAATCAGCAACGGTGATAGCTGCCATAGCTTCAACAACAACAACAGCTCTAGGAACAACAATAGGGTCGTGACGACCGGATATTGTAATTTCGGTATTTTCGCCGCTGTTATTAATTGTTTTTTGTGGTTGTGCAATAGATGGTGTAGGTTTAAATGCAACTCTAAAATTAATATCCGAGCCATCAGAAAATCCACCTAAAACACCACCGGAATGATTTGTTTCTTTTTTTATTTTGCCATTATCCATATAAAAATTATCATTGTTATATGAACCATAGCTTTCAGCAGCACTAAAGCCGTTACCAAATTCAATTCCTTTAGTTGCACCAATAGACATAATAGCCTTTGAAATTGATGCATCGATTTTATCAAATACAGGTTCTCCAATACCGATAGGTAAGCCTGATATACTGCACTCAACAATACCACCAACAGAGTCACAATTCTCTATTGCTTTATCTAAAAGTTCAGCAGCTTTTTCAGCAGCCTTTTTATCTGGCATATAAAGTGGATTGTTATTACATTCATTTAAATCTATATTTTCAACTTTTATATTACCAATAGCAGTAGTGTAGGCTTTTATATTAATTCCTAGTTCTTGTAAAAGTTTTCTAGCAACTGCGCCAGCAGCAACTCTAGCAGATGTTTCTCTGCCAGATGAACGACCACCACCTCTATAATCTCTAAAACCATATTTAGTTTCAAAACCTAAGTCTGCGTGACCAGGTCTATATACATTGCATATATTAGAATAATCACGTGAACGCTGGTCTTGGTTAAATATAATTAATGAGATAGGAGTACCTGTAGTTTTGCTGTCAAATACACCTGACATTATTTCAACCTTGTCACCTTCTTGTCTTTTAGTACCATATTTATTGGCACCAGGCTTTCTTCTATCCATATCCTTTTGTATATCTTCTTCGCAAAGGGGGATACCAGCAGGACAGCCATCAATAACTACGCCTAAACCTTTTCCGTGAGATTCTCCCCAAGTAGTGATTTTAAATATATTGCCATAGGTTGAACCTGACATATTTTCACCTCTTAATAAATAATTTTCTTGAAATCTCTTTAAAAAGAGATTATACTATATCCAAGTGGTTTTATATTTAAATATTGTTATAAAGATACAATAATTCAAATAATGTATAATCAAAAACATTTTATCATTTTTTTTGTATTTTTACAACAGTTTTTTGTATAATTTAAGGAGATTATGATGTGAAATTTTTTTTTAGTAGATTAAAAGATACTCAAATTATTATGTTGGGCTTTTTTATTACTATATTAATAGGTGCTTTTTTACTTATGTTGCCTTTATCATCAGCTTCAGGTCAGTGGACAGGTTTTATTGATGCCTTTTTTACATCTACTTCGGCTGTATGTATTACAGGTCTTGCGGTTTTGCCGACAGCAGAACATTGGTCAACAATAGGTCAATGTATTATTTTAGCCCTTATTCAAATTGGTGGATTGGGTTTTATGAGTATAGTTACTATTATATTTGTTGCTGTAAGAAAAAGGATAACTCTTAGAGAGAGAAGCGTAATTAGAGAAGCTTTAAACATTAATCAACACGGAGGAGTTGTAAATTTTGCTAAATATATAGTAAAATTTACATTAGTTGTTGAATTTATAGGAGCTTTTATATTAAGCATAAGGTTTATACCGGAGTTTGGCTTAAAAAGTGGTATTTATAAGGGCATATTTCATTCAATATCAGCTTTTTGCAATGCGGGGTTTGATGTTATTGGCAATAGAAGTCTTATGGACTACTCCAATGATTTTGTTATTAATATAGTCATTATGCTACTTATTATAATAGGCGGATTGGGCTTTCCAGTGGCACAAGATATGATTGAAATGTTTTATCATATTTTTGTTAAAAAATATAGCTTTAAATTTTCTTTCGGCAGATTAAAGCTACAATCTAAAATAGCTTTAATAACAACAATAATATTAATTGTTAGTGGGGCATTGGCTATATTTATTTTTGAATATAACAATATTAAAACTTTGGGTAGTATGAATATTTATGGTAAGGTCATATCTTCGTTTTTTCAATCAGTAACATTAAGAACTGCCGGATTTTGTAGTATAGACCAAGGAGCAATGAACTATTCGTCCAAATTAATCAGCTCTGTACTTATGTTTGTTGGTGGCTCTCCAGCAGGTACAGCAGGTGGTGCAAAAACTGTAACTATGGCAATTTTATTTTTTGCTGTTTTTTCATTAATAAAAGGCAAAGATGAAATTAATGCTTACAATAGAACAATTGGTTTTGATATGTTACAAAAGGCTTTGTCTGTCGTTATTATGATGCTTACTGTTATAGTAATATCAGTTGTTGTACTTTCAATTACAGAAACTAGTCTTTTAGTTGCAAATGGAGGAAAGTTTGAAATTTTAGATGTATTTTATGAAACAGTATCTGCTATTTGCACAGTTGGAGTTACAACAGGTGTTACACCATTATTATCTTCAGCAGGCAAAATAGTAATTATAATATGTATGTACATTGGTAGAATTGGACCTATTACTCTTGCTATTTCTTTATCAGGTAAGGGAATAAATAAAAATTCCATTCATTATCCAGAAGGGAATGTAATTGTAGGTTAGGAGGTCTGGCAAAATGAAAAATAAACAGTTTGCAGTTATTGGGTTAGGCAGATTTGGTACTGCAGTAACTAAAACTTTAGTCGAAAATGGTTACGATGTGTTATGTTGTGATAAAGATATGTCAATTGTTAAAAGAATTGAACCTTTTGTAACTAAGGCAATTCAGATTGATGTTATGAATGAAAATGCTATAGAATCATTAGGTTTAAGCAATTTTGATGTTGTAGTTATTGCCATAGGTGATAGCCTTGAAGCTAGTGTAATGGCAACAATGTATGCAAAGGAAGCAGGGGTTAAAACAATTATTGTTAAGGCTCAAAATTTGTCTGAAAAGAAGTTACTTGAAAAAATTGGAGCTGACAAAGTTATAATGCCAGAGGTAGATTCTGGCAAAAGGCTTGCAATTAATTTAATAACAACAAATGTAATAGAATATATAAGTTTTTCAGAAAAATTTGCAATAGCAGAAATATCACCATTAAAAGAATGGATAGGCAAAACTCTTGCTCAAATTAATATTAGAGCAAAGTATGGTTTTAATGTAGTTGCAATAAAGGAAAAAGATAATGTTATTGTAACACCTAATCCTAATGCTATTATTAATGATATATCTATACTTGTCATTATAGGCGAAAGTAGTCAAATTCAAAAATTTAATTAGAGGTTAATATGGAACAATATATTGATAGTATTCATAATAAGGTTATAAAAGAAATAAATGCCCTTAAAAATAAAAAAGATAGGGAAAAAAGAGGTCTTTTTATATTAGAGGGTGATAGATTAATATCAGAAATAAATGAAAATTGGGAAATAGAGTATGTAGTAGTAAGTAAAAGTTATGATGGCAATATAGAAAAATATAATAAGGTTTATATAGTATCTGAAGATATGTTTTCTAAAATATCTGAAACAGTTACTCCACAAGGTATAATGGCTGTTTGTCATATAAATAATTTTGATGAAACAAAAATTGAACATAAAGAAAATCCCTTTTATATTATACTTGAAAATGTTATGGATCCAGGTAATATGGGTACTATTATTAGAACTGCTGATGCCTCTGGTGCTGATGGTATATTTTTAAGTAAGGGTTGTGTTGATATATACAATCCTAAGGTTATTAGAGCAACTATGGGTTCTATTTTTCATCTTCCCATTTATAGAAATGTTAATGTAGTTGATGTTGTTAAAGATTTTAATAGCAGGAATATTACAACATTAGCAGCTCATTTAAAAGGTGATAAAACACCTTATAATGTTAATATGAAAAAAGGTTGTGCTGTAATAATTGGTAATGAGGCTAATGGTTTAAGTGATGAGTTAAGTAATAATGCAACTTGCCTTGTTAAAATTCCTATGCCAGGTAGGGCTGAAAGTATGAATGCAGGAATTGCGGCAGGTATACTTATTTATGAGGCAGTTAGACAAAGGTTAGGTGATTAATTTGAAAAGAATAAGTTGGGATGAATATTTTATGAGTATGGCAGAACTTGCAAGCAAGCGTTCCTCTTGTTTAAGACGACAAGTTGGTGCTGTAATAGTTAAAAATAATCAGGTACTTGCAACTGGGTATAATGGTGCACCTAAAGGACTTCCTAATTGTTGCGATTTGGGAAAATGCTTAAGAAAGGAAATGGGTATTCCTAGTGGTGAAAGACAAGAACTTTGTCGAGCTGTACACGCAGAAAACAATGCAATTACTCAATGTGCAGTAAATGGTGTAAGTTGTAAGGGTGGTACACTTTATGTAACTGCCAGTCCTTGTATTATGTGTACAAAGCAGTTAATTAATGCGGGCATTATAAGAATTGTTGCGAAAGAAATGTATCCAGAAAATATGGGTAGACAGATGCTTGAAGAAAGTGGAATAATTTTTGAATTATTTAATGAAATAAATTAAGAATTAGCCGACAGTATTCTGTTGGCTAATTCGGTGTATAATAGCAAATTTACTTGTATATATGCTTAAGTTGTGTTAAAATCTATATTAGTTTTTATAGGAGGTAATAAAATGAAGATTAATTTTAAAAGAGTCATAAGTGCTGTGCTTTCGGCAACTATGCTTATTGGCTCTGTGCCGGCTTATGCTTTAAATCAGTCGAAAACAACTACTATAACTGTAGGAAAAGATGGTGATTGTGATTACAAAACAATACAGGAGGCAGTAAACTCTATTAAAGATACGCCTACAGAAAAATATAGGGCAGTTATTAGAATTAATCCTGGTGTGTATAATGAAAGTGTGACTATTGATAAGCCTTATGTTACTTTTACAAATGGAAGAAAAACTGGTGATGTAGTTATAACTTATGATAAGGCAAATGGACATTCTGATAAATCTAAGAATTTTGGAACAGATAAAACTGCAACAGTAACAGTATCAGAGTCTGCAACTGGATTTAAGGCAGAAAATATAACATTTGTTAATTCCTACAATATAGATGAACCTGATAATGACAAGAGAAAGCAGGTTCAAGCTGTTGCTCTTGAAACTATTGCCGATAGAGTGGTTTTAGATAATTGTAAGTTTATTGGCAGACAGGATACATTATATTTAAAAGGTGCATCTAAGGGTCAAAATGTTGCTGGTGCTAATTCAGCCAGAGTATATTTAAATAACTGTTATGTTGAAGGTACTGTTGACTTTATATTTGGTGATGCAACAGCTTATTTTAATAAATGTAATATAAATATGGCATATTATAAAAATGGTGGACATTTTACAGCACCAAATACAACTCTTTATAATATTGGTTATGTATTTAATGAATGTAAACTTACAGTAGATAAAAAGTTCACAAGTAATATGGCTGACCAAATTGATTTAGGTAGACCTTGGCAGTGTGATAGTGCGTATCCAAACTCTGGTTCTAATTCAGTTTACATTAATTGTACTATGCCGGAAATAATGAATAGTAAGGGATTTAGTCTTTGGGATAGCAGTACTGTAACAAATAAGGTTAGATTTTATGAATATGGTTCAAAAACGCCTAATGGTCATACTATTGACTTAAGTACAAGAGCTGATTTTGTTAGGGTTCTTACACCAGAGCAGGCTGAAAGCTACAATTCTTACAATGTGTTGAAAGGATATGATAACTGGAATCCTACAGGTGCTTCTGGTAAACTTTTGCCTTGCGATGTTACTTTAAATAGCTATAATATATCAATTCCGATTAATGAAACTTTTGAGCTTAAGTCTAATAATTTACCTATTGAGTATAATGGCAAAGTAACATATTCATCAAGTGATGAGTCAGTTGCAGTTGTTGATGCGAATGGTGTAATTAAGGCTAAAAAAACAGGAAAAATTATTGTTAAAGCAACTAATGAGTTAGGCTTTTCATCAATAACTAATGTATGTGTTACAGCAGAAAGAACTGCTTTGCCTGAAGTTGAAACAATATCTATTACAAATGAAAGTAAGTTAATTGTAGGTCAAAAATTAGTGGCTAAGTATTCATATAAGTTAAATAGTGACAATGCAATTGATGATGCAAAAATCCGTTGGTATGCTGTAAAAGGCAATGAAAAGTATCTTATTAAAGAAGGTGTTGGAGAATACTTTAGTACTTATACAGTGTTGCCGGAAGATATTGGTTACAAAATTATGCTTGAAGTTTATCCGGCTACAGTTACAACATATAGTGAGTATGGTAAGTCTGTATCTTATACAACAGAAAATGCTGTACAAGCAAAATCTGATGATAGCGTAAAGGTTTACAGAACTAATTTTAATGATATAGAAGATTGGAAAACTGAAGGTAATTGGAACACAATTAATAAAGATGACAATAGTTTTTTAACTGCTGGGTGTAGTAATGGTTCAACTTCATTTATGGAATATACTAAGGAAAGTTTTGATAACATTACATTAAAAGGCAGATTTAGATTTAATCCAGAGAGAAAAGGTTTAACTACAGAGGGATTTTATAATATTTATATGAATTATAGTCCTGACGGTAACTCTTATTATTTATTAAAAATTGACAGAGGTAGCAACACAAAGAGTTTAAAACTTTATTTATATAAGGTTTTAAATGGTGAAGAAACATTACTTGCTAGTGATACTACAAGTCTTAAAAATAATATTTATCAAAATGCAGGTGAGGACAACCCTTACTTTAATATTGAATTAAGTAAAAACAATGATAAACTTGAAATGAGCTTTACTCTTGAAGGTTCAAACAAAGCTTTAGCTACATTATCAGCTAAGGATTCTAAGCCTTTAACTGCAGGATTTATTGGGTTTAAAGCTGGTGGTGATGACAATGTAGTTCTTATGAATAATATATCTGTAACAAGAAAAACTATTACAGATAATGGTCATAAAACTAAACTTTATTTAATGGGTGATTCGACTGCTGTATCTTATGGTGATGATAACACTATAGGTGGTTGGGGTGAATACCTTGTAAACTATTTTGACAACAATGTTGAAATTATTAATAAGGCAGAAAGTGGTAGGGCTGCTCGTTCATATCTTAACCAAGGAAGGCTTAAGGAAGTTCTCAATGAAGTTGGTACAGGTGATTATGTATTTATACAGTTTGGTACTAATGACCAGAGAACCGATGACAATGCCTTTATGGAGCACGCAGTAATGCTTGGTGAGCCTAATGCTAATGGCATTTATCCAACTATACCAGGAGTTAAGTGTGAAACTCCACAGTATATTTATGACTTTTATAAAAATAGTGACTATCCTTATGAAAAAACATTCTACCCTTATGAAAGTGGTACATTTAAGTGGTATATGCTTCAGCACGTATCAGCAATAAAGAAAACTGGTGCAACACCTGTTCTTTTAACGCCTATGTGTAGACTTTTCTTTAATAGTGAAGGTAAAATTGTGCCTCATTTTGGCGAAAATGATGGTTATATTGAGGCTATTAGACAGCTTGCTAAAGAAGAAAATATTGAGTGTATAGATATGTACGATATTACTAAAAAACTTTATGAAAGTTATGGCGTAATGACAACACAAGGTTTGCATAATATCAAATCTGATGGTACAGTTGATTTAACTCATTATAATAAGTTTGGTGCTAACATTATTGCTAGTAAAATGTCAGAGGCAATTAAAAATTCCACATTATCTATAACTGTTGATGTAATTAATTCAAGTATTGCTGTTAACAAAACTGATGCTTTAAGAAGTGCAAATTTATATGTTGTAGGCAGTAATTCTGCATCAGGCGTAAACAATGACAATATGGCTATTAAATCTAGTGGATTTGGAAACTATTTGCAGAAATATCTTTCAAGTAAAATAAAGGTAAATAATCTTGCAGTTGCTAATTCTACAGTTAAGAGCTATATTAAAACTGATGAGTATAAAAAGTTAATGGATACTATTACTGAGGGTGATTACATTGTTCTCGATTTTGGAGAAACTGATGCTGATTACATTAATAGTAAAACGGAATTTAATAAATATTCTTATCCGTCTAATAGTGAAACTGATATAGACTCATTTAGCTATTATTTATACAACTATTACATTAAGCCTGCTAAGGAAAAGAAAGCTGTAATTATTGTTACAACTCCTACAGCTGAAAGAAATTTTGTTAATGGTGAATATTCAGCTGTTAATAACCCTTATATTGATAATGTTGTATCTATGGTTCAAAAGTATTCAACATTTTATGTTAATTTAAACAATGTTACAACAGATATTTACAAGACAATGGGTGAGGAGGGCAGTAAGGTTGTTAATGCTTATGATAAAAATGGTGTTATTAAAAATGATGTTTTAAGTGAATTTGGTGCTGAATTGGTTGCTAAAAAGTTTCTTACAATGATGCAGTCATCATCAGCTTCATTAAAGGATTATATTAATAATGAAACATTAACAGCGTCAGCACCTATGACTAGAGCTGATTTTGTAACAATGGCAATGAATTTAATCGAAACAGATAACAAAGCTTATAATAACTTTGATGATGTATCAAAGGGTAAGAGTTATGAAAATGCTGTTGGTTTAGCTAAAGAAATGGGTATTGTTAAGGCTGTATCTGGCAACTACTTTATGCCGGAAAGTCCACTTACTGGTGATTTTGCCATAAGTGTTATTGAAAAAATATTAAAATTTAAAAATAAAAATGTCAATATGGATGATGTATACGGACTTCTAAAGGGAAATGTATCTAGCGAAATCGGCATTTGGGCTATTGACAGATTATGCGAGGAGTTACAATAATATGAAATTTATATCTTGGAATGTAAATGGACTTAGAGCTTGTGTTGGCAAAAATTTTATGGATTTCTTTAATGAAATAGATGCTGATATTTTCTCGGTGCAAGAAACAAAGCTACAGGAAGGTCAAATTAATCTTGAACTTCCAAACTATCATCAGTACTGGAACTATGCTGAAAAAAAGGGCTACTCTGGTGTAGCTGTGTTTACAAAGAAAGAGCCTATTTCTGTAACTTATGGATTAGGAATTGAGGAACACGATAAAGAAGGTAGAGTTATATTTGAAGATTTTTACTATGTAACTTGCTATACTCCAAATTCTCAAAGTGAACTTGCTAGACTTGATTACAGAATGACTTGGGAAGATGATTTTAGAAATTATTTAATTGAACTTGATAAAAATAAGCCTGTTATATTATGTGGAGATTTAAATGTTGCCCATAAGGAAATAGACTTGAAAAATCCTAAAACTAATAGAAAAAATGCAGGTTTTACCGATGAGGAGAGATCTAAGTTTAGTGAACTTATTGAGTCAGGTTTTATTGATAGTTTCAGATATTTTTACCCTGATGCAGAAGGCATTTATAGCTGGTGGAGTTATAGATTTAAAGCAAGGGAAAAGAATGCTGGTTGGCGTATTGACTATTATGTAGTAAGTGAAAGATTAAAGGACAGACTTGAAGATGCTAAAATTCATACAGAAGTATTTGGCTCTGACCATTGTCCTGTAGAATTAGATTTAAGGTGATAAAATGCACAAGTTAATTAATGCAGTTGATGCTAAAAAAATTATTGATGAAAATACAAATGTAGCAATTGTTGATGTAAGAGAAGAAGATGAACTTATTGAAGGCTATATTGAAAATTCTATTCTTATTCCTTTAGATACAGTTGAAAGTCAAGCTGAAAATAAACTTAAGAATAAAAACCAAACTATATTGGTTTATTGCAGAAGTGGCAGAAGAAGTGCTATAGCTTGTAATGTGTTAGATAGTCTTGGTTATACTGATGTCTATGATTTTGGAGGCATAATTGATTGGCCTTTTGAAAAGGTTATGTAGAAAACTAAATACTGTTATAACTAACTAAATAGTTTTTTCAAATGTTAGGTTATAAAAATCGAAACTTTAGTGGTGTAAATTGTTTTAATTTTACACCACTTTCTTTAAGCTAATAGAGGGTTTGGATTGCTTCATTAAAAAATACTAATTATATTAAGCGTTTTTGTTTAATGCTATTTAAATAAAATTAATTATTTGAAATTTATCAACTTAAAGAAAGAATCAGTTACAATATTCAAGGCTTTGTATACTTAAAAATTGCAAGTTTAATTTTCCAATTTTTTTGAAATTTAAGTGAAAATTTTTATAAAAATTTTTGCAGAAATTAATTTTTAACTTATCAAAAATTATTATAATATAAAAATACTTGACAATATAAAAAAATGGATTTATAATATAATAAGTTTTAAAAACTGTGAAAGCGAAAAGTAAATATAGTGGTTTTAAAAGAGATAGATTGTCATTGGCTGAAAGCAATCTTTAAATAAAGCTATATTGAAGTTCACGCTGGAGTTCGTTTTCTGAATTAATAGTAGGAAAATGCGGTTAAGGTCGTTATTCCTTGTAAAGTGTCCGATTTTTGTCGGAAAGCTGGGTGGTACCACGGTTATTATCGTCCCTCTGTGTTTGCAGAGGGCTTTTTTATTGTCAACAAATATTTATTATTGGAAGGAGATAAAAATGAAAGAAAAGTTAAGCCAAATTAAAGAAATGGCAATCAAAAGACTTGCTGATGCAAATAATCTTAAGACTTTAGATGATTTAAGAGTAGAAATACTTGGTAAAAAAGGTGAATTAACACAAATTCTTAAGGGTATGGGTTCTTTAAGTAAGGAAGAAAGACCTATTATCGGTCAGCTTGCTAATGAAGTAAGAACTGAAATTGAAACTAAACTTGAGGAGGCTAAGGCTCACCTTACTGCTAAGGCTCAGGAGGCTAAGTTAAAGGCTGAAACTATTGATGTTACTATGCCAGGTAAGGTAACAGAACTTGGTCATAAGCATCCAATGACACAGGTTATTGATGAAATCAAAAATATTTTTATTGGTATGGGTTACGAAATTGCAGAAGGTCCAGAAGTTGAAACTGCTTATTATAACTTTGAGGCTCTTAATATTCCTAAGGACCATCCAGCAAGAGATGAACAGGATACATTCTACATTAATGGTAAGGGTGACTTACTTTTGAGAACTCAGACTTCACCAATGCAGGTTAGAGTAATGAAGAATAAAAAGCCTCCAATTAGAATTATTGCACCAGGTAGAGTTTATCGTGCTGACGAAGTTGATGCTACACATTCGCCAATATTCCATCAGCTTGAAGGTCTTGTAATTGACAAGGGTATCACAATGGGCGACCTTAAGGGTGCTTTAGCCGAATTTGCAAAGGGCTTATTTGGCGAAGATACTAAGGTTAGATTTAGACCTCATCATTTCCCATTTACTGAGCCTAGTGCTGAAATGGATGCATCTTGCTTTGCCTGTGGTGGCAAGGGATGTCGTGTGTGCAAGGATAGTGGTTGGATTGAAGTTCTTGGTTGTGGTATGGTGCATCCTAAGGTTCTTGAAATGTCTGGTATTGACCCTAAAGTTTATTCTGGCTTTGCTTTTGGTATGGGTCTTGAGAGAGTTGCAATGCAAAAGTATGCTATTTCAGACCTTAGATTATTATTTGAAAATGACGCTAAGTTCTTAAAGCAGTTTTAATTAATAGGAGGTTTGAAATATTATGGATTTACCAATGAGATGGTTAGATGAGTATGTTGATATTAATACTACAACTCAAGATTTTATAGATAAGATAACATTATCAGGCTCAAAGGTTGAGTCAGTTACAAGTCTTGCTAAGGATATTACAAATGTAGTAACTGGTAAGGTGCTTGAAATTGAAAAGCACCCAGATGCTGACAAACTTGTTATTACTAAGGTAGATGTTGGCAATGGTGAGCCATTACAGATTGTTACTGGTGCTCCTAATCTTTATGTTGGTGCTATTGTGCCAGTTGCTTTAATTGGTGCTACTGTTTATCACGGTGCTAGTCTTGAAAAGATTAAAAAGGGAAAACTTAGAGGTATTGAGTCAAATGGTATGATGTGTTCTATTGAAGAACTTGGTTTTACAGTTCATGATTATCCAGAAGCTCCAGAATATGGAATTTACATTTTCAAAGACGAAGTGCCTCTAGGTGCTGATGTTAAGCAACTTCTTGAAATGGAAGATGATGTAGTTGAATTTGAAATTACATCTAATAGACCAGATTGTTTTAGTATTGTTGGTCTTGCTAGAGAGGCTGCTGCAACTTATAGAGTACCTTTTAAGTATCCTGAAATTAAGGTAGAAGAAAAGGGCGAGGGCAATACTGCTGATTTAATTGAAGTTGAAATTAAAAATCCAGAACTTTGTTCAAGATATATTGCAAGAGCTGTTAAGAATGTAAAAATTGGTCCTTCTCCTTTATGGTTAAGACATAGACTTACAGCTGCTGGCGTTAGACCAATTAATAATATTGTTGATATTACTAACTATGTTATGCTTGAAATGGGTCAACCAATGCACGCTTTTGATATTGACACTATTGATAATGCCAAAATTATAGTAAGAAATGCTGAAAATGGAGAAAAGATTACTACTCTTGATGGGCAGGAAAGAGTTCTTGACGATTCTATGCTTGTTATTTCTGACTGTAACAAGGCTGTTGCTGTAGCTGGTGTTATGGGTGGCGAAAACTCAATGATTACTGAAGGTGCAAGAGCTATCCTTTTTGAATCTGCTAATTTTAATGGTCCTAATGTTAGAATTACTGCTAAGAAGTTAGGTTTAAGAACTGATGCATCTGCTAAGTACGAAAAGAGCCTTGACCCTAATCTTGCATTAGATGCTGTAAACAGAGCTGTTCAGCTTGTTGAAATGCTAGGCTGTGGTGAAGTGTGCAAGGGTATGGTTGATTGTTATCCTAACAAAAGAAAAAGTTGGAGTGTTGAATATTCTACAGAGGGAATCAACAAACTTTTAGGTACTAAACTTTCTGAGCAGGAAATGATTGACTTGCTTGCTTTAATTGAAGTTAAGGCTGATGGAAATAATGCTGTTATTCCTACATTTAGACCAGATTTATTAACTGAAGCTGATTTGGCTGAAGAAGTTGGTAGATTTTATGGCTATGATAATATTGAAACTACTCTTGCAGCAGGTACTCCTACAGTAGGTAAAAAGTCTTATACTCAGCTTGTTGATGACAAGATAATGAATACTATGATTAGTCTTGGTCTTAGTGAGGCAAAGTGTTTCAGCTTTGAATCTCCAAAAGTATTTGATAAACTTAATATTTCTGCTGATAGCAAGCTTAGACAGACAGTTACTATTTCTAATCCTTTAGGTGAAGATTTTAGTATTATGAGAACTGTTACTCTTAATGGTATGCTTAACTCAATTTCTACTAACTATAATAGAAGAAATGACTCAGCTTATTTATTTGAAATGGGTAAGGTTTATATTCCAAAGGCATTACCGTTAATAGAACTTCCGGAAGAAAAGAATATGCTTACAATTGGTATGTATGGCAACATTGATTTTTATGGAATTAAGGGTATTACAGAAGAATTATTCGTTGTTCTTGGTATGAGAGATAAAGTTACTTATGCTCCAAAGAGTGATATTCCATTTATGCACCCAGGCAGACTTGCTGATATTAGTGTTGATGGTGAAAGTATTGGTTATGTTGGTGAGGTTCACCCTTTTGTAGCTGAAAAATATGGTATTGGTACTAAGGCTTATATAGCTGTTATTAGTATTGATAAGCTTTATGAATATGCTCAATTTGATAGAACATATAAGGCTCTCCCTAAGTATCCAGCTATGACTAGAGATATTGCCGTACTTGTTAAGGATAGTATTATTGTTAAGGATATTGAAGATATTATTAAAGCTAAAGGTGGTAAGCTCCTTGAAAATATTCAGTTATTTGATGTATTTAAGGGCAAGCAAATTCCAGAAGGTTATAAATCAGTTGCTTATAATATTTCATTTAGAGCTAGTGACAGAACTTTAACAGATGATGAGGTTAACGCTCCAATGAAGAAGATTGTTAAGGAACTTGAAGAAAAATTAAATGCTCAATTAAGAGGATAATTAAATTTATGTTTAAGCGGTGCTGAATCACAGCACCGCTTTTTGAGTCCTGATTTGAAAATTAAAAAGATATTTGTTTGTTGTAAAAGTACTACAATTAAGCTTGAAATTTTTAATGTTAATATAATTTTATTAATTTCGTTGACATTACCATTAATTAAAGTTATAATAAATTTATGCGGTCGTGGCGGAATGGCAGACGCGCAGGATTCAGATTCCTGTCCCGATTTTGGTGGTGTGGGTTCAAGTCCCATCGACCGCATTGATTTTATTCCCTGTGTTTGGCTTAAACACAGTTTTTTATTTTTATGTTAGTATACAAGTAAAGATATGGCGAATGTTATTAAGTATAAAGATGTTATAAGTTTATATACAAATTTGGCAATCATATTTTATAATAAAATTAAGTGAAATATTAAAAATGCTAAAGTAAATAATGATATATTTGCTATGTATAAAACTTATTTTAAAGATACATATACTGAAAATATTTGATGTGCTATAATAATGTCAATGATAAGTCGAAATTTGAGAGGTTAAATATGATAATTGAAACAGACAGACTGTATATGCGGGAGTTGACACAATGTGATTATAAATCTTTGTGCAAAATTCTGCAAGATGAAAAAGTAATGTATGCTTATGAAGGTGTATTCAGTGATTTGGAAGTGCAAGAATGGCTTGACAGACAGATTAAGCGTTATAATAAATGGCATTTTGGATTGTGGGCTGTAATATTGAAAAATACAAATGAGCTGATTGGACAATGCGGGCTTACAATGCAACCATGGAAAGATATAGAAGTATTGGAAATAGGTTATCTTTTCAATCAAGCATATTGGCATAAAGGGTATGCAACTGAGGCGTCAAAAGCCTGTAAAAAATATGCTTTTGAAACATTAAAAGCAATTGAAATTTGTTCTATTATTAGAGATACGAACACTGCATCTCAAAATGTGGCAATTAGAAACGGAATGACTATAAAAGATAGTTGGACAAAACATTATAGAGGTGTAGATATGCTACATTATAGATATGTGGCTTATAACAAATAACTTCTGTTTTATCAAGTAAATAAAAATTAATATTTAATCCTAATAGTGGTATATGTGTTATTATTGGGATTTTTTATGGAAGGTGGAATTTTGACATCAATAAAAATAGGCGTGTAAAAATTTAAGAAATTTTACAGGTCAAAACCAATAAAAGTTAATATATAAACAGAGCTTTCACATCACCCCACGGAAAATTTTTTACTGTGGGGTGGTTTTGTTGTCTTGACAGTTTTTGTCTTAAATGTTATTCTTTTATTAAGATAAAGATTTTGTCGAAACAGATTATAAAAAACATAAAAAGGTCGTGTTATAGTTTACTAAGAAAGGGTGAAAACAATATGAGTACAAAAGTAGTAATTGTGGGAGGAGTAGCACAAGAATCAGAAGATTGGACGAAGATGCTGAAATAATTGTATTTGAGCGTTCGGGATATGTTTCATATGCTAACTGCGGACTGCCTTATTACATAGGTGATGTAATCACAGATCAGGAGGAGCTGACATTAGCAACTCCCGAAAGCTTCTTTTCTCGTTTTCACATATATATGAAGGTCAATCACGAGGTCACTGCCATAAATACAAAGAGAAAGATAATATCTGTAAAGAATTTAAATACAGGAGAGGTGTTTGAGGAAAGCTATGAGAAGCTTCTCCTTTCTCCTGGTGCAAAGCCGACACAGCCAAAACTTCCGGGACTGGGAATAGACAAGCTCTTTACTCTGCGTACTGTAGAAGATACATTGCGGATCAAGGAATACATAAACAAACATAAGATTAAGTCTGTTGTGCTGGCAGGTGGTGGTTTCATAGGCTTGGAACTTGCAGAGAATTTGCGTGATATAGGTATGGATGTCACCATAGTTCAGCGGCCTAAGCAGCTTATGAATCATTTTGATGCAGATATGGCGGCTATTATACATAGTCAGATGCGGAAACATGGTGTCAAGCTTGCTCTGGGATATAATGTAGAAGGTTTTGAGGAAGAAGAAAACGGTGTGAAGGTCCTTATGAGTGGCAGTGAACCCCTTTATGCAGATATTGCAGTGCTTGCTATAGGTGTTACGCCTGACACTGCACTGGCAAAGGAAGCAGGACTGGAGCTTGGCATTAAGGGAAGTATTGTTGTAAACCAGCATATGGAAACCTCTGTAGTCGATATATATGCTGTAGGTGATGCAGTTCAGGTGAAGAACTATGTAACGGGCGAGGATGCCCTTATTTCTCTGGCAGGTCCTGCTAATAAACAGGGACGAATCGTAGCTGATAACATCTGTGGTGGTGACAGCCGTTATATGGGAAGTCAGGGAAGTTCTGTTATAAAAGTTTTTGATATGACTGCAGCTGTTACTGGAATAAATGAGACCCATGCAATAAAATCGGGACTTAATGCGGATACGGTTATACTGTCTCCTATGAATCATGCAGGTTATTATCCCGGTGGCAGGATTATGACAATGAAGGTAGTTTTTGAAAAGGACAGCTATCGTCTGCTTGGAGCACAGATTATAGGCTTTGACGGCGTGGACAAGCGTATAGATGTAATTGCCACTGCAATACACGCAGGTATGAAGGCAACTGAGCTGAAGAATCTGGATCTTGCCTATGCACCTTCATATTCTTCGGCAAAGGATCCTGTAAACATGGCAGGCTTTATGATAGATAATATTGCTAATGGCATAATGAAGCAGTGGCATCTGGCTGATATGGAAAAGCTGATAGGGGATGATAGTGTAACATTGCTAGATACAAGAACAAATAAAGAATTTGATTTAGGACATGTTGAAGGCTTTATTAATATTCCTCTGGATGAGCTGAGAGAAAGGCTGGAGGAAATTGATAAGGAAAAACCTGTGTATGTTATGTGTCAAAGCGGCTTAAGAAGCTATATTGCAACAAGGATACTGGAGGGCAGGGGATATGAGGCATATAACTTCTCAGGCGGTTACAGATATTATGATATGGTCATTAATGACCGTGAGCTGATTGAAAGGGAATATGCCTGTGGCATTGATAAGTAAATATAATTGTTAATGAAAAAACTGATTATAATCCATATAATTAATTGACAAAATCTGAAATTAAAATAAAAATTTTTTTATGAGATAGTTAACTATCTCATCTTTTTTGTATAAAGTTCAATTAAGTCAAAATTAGAGAAAAGATAAAGTTGATTTGACAAAATTAATTTAATATATTATACTGTAATTAAGTCATAATAATAAAAATGAGTAAATTAAGGTGGTAAGATGAGGTTATATAATTATAAGGATAAATGGAATCAGCTATTGTCGGAGGATATTGTTAAGCTTCTTACACAAATTCACGAATACAAAG
>ENA-ORVB01000947-ORVB01000947.1-human-gut-metagenome-genome-assembly--contig:-NODE-947-length-21657-cov-2.70072_pt1 | contig 21657 bp, 18 predicted proteins | sample MGYA00242090_ERZ509231 | MGnify/ENA primary metagenome ERZ509231 (study PRJEB26280, sample SAMEA2338798) | human gut metagenome | biome: human gut; feature: human-associated habitat; material: faeces...
ACTGAATGTGAAGTTAAGTCTGAAGAAATAGTAAGAGGCGATATTTTAATACTGGATGCTGGTGATGTTGTGCCAGCTGATTGCAGAATAATAGAAGAAACTGCTTTAAAAGCTGATGAGTCTCTTTTAACAGGAGAAGTAGTTGGTGTTGAAAAGTCTGAATGTGTTTTAAATGAAGATACACCAATGGCAGAGCAAAAAAATATGCTTTTTATGGGGACAAGCGTTGTACAAGGTAGATGTAAGGCTGTTGTAACTAATATTGGCAAATATACCGAAATGGGTAAAATATCAGCAATGCTAACAACTGATGATGAAGAAACTCCTTTACAGAAGAAATTAAGTAAAATCGGAAAGCAGTTGGGTATTGGTGCAATTTTAATTTGTATGATTATATTTTTTGTAGGCGTTTTACGAGGTTTATCTGCTTTTAAAATGTTTATGACAGCTGTTAGCCTTGCTGTAGCAGCAATACCAGAGGGACTTACAGCAGTTGTAACAATTGTACTTGCTATAGGAGTTCAAAAAATGGCAGAAAAAAATGCTATTGTCAAAAAACTTACAGCAGTTGAGGCATTAGGTAATGCTACAGTAATATGTAGCGACAAAACAGGTACAATAACAGAAAATAAAATGACACTTACTTACGGCAGTAATGACGAAACTATTAAACTTGCCTGCCTTTGCTGTGATGCTACTGAAAAAGAGGGAGAGGCTACAGAACTTGGTATTGTAAAAGGTGCAGCAGAAAGAGGGTTTAAAAAAGAGGAAATAGAAAACAATATGCCACGAGTATATGAAATACCTTTCTCATCAGAAAGACGAAGAATGACTACAGTACATAAGTCTGGCAATGATTATTTAGCTATTAGTAAAGGTGCTGTTGAAGAAATATTGAATATATGTAAAGGTGAAAATAATAACAAAGTTTTAAGGGAAGCTAATGATTTAGCGGAACACGGTTTAAGAGTAATGGCTGTAGCAAAAAAGGTGTCATCAACAATAGTTAAAGAAGAAAGGGATTTTAAATTTATAGGACTTATTGCTTTAGCCGACAAAGCAAGAAAAGGGGTAAGAGAGTCTATAGATATTTGTAGAAATGCAGGCGTTAGAACCCTTATGATAACTGGTGACAATGGTATAACAGCACAGGCAATAGGTGAAGAAATTGGTATATATTCTGATGTTGTCACTGGTACAGATATAAATAAAATGGATAATTCTAAGTTAATGGAAACAGTTAATAAATATTCTATTTATGCCAGAGTAACACCTGAGGATAAGTACAGAATAGTAGATGCTTTAAAAAAGCAAGGAGAAATTGTGGCATTTGCCGGTGATGGTATAAATGATGCACCTTCTATAAAATTAGCTGATATAGGATGTTCTATGGGAAAAGGCGGTACAGAAGTTGCACGACAAGCTAGCGATATGGTTTTAGCTGACGATAATTTTAACACAATTGTGTCAGCTATAAAAGAAGGTAGAGGTATATATGAAAACATATTAAAGGTTATACACTTTTTATTATCTTCTAATATAGGAGAAATACTTGTTATTTTTCTTTCTGTAGTTATGGGATTTCAAGTTCCTTTGTTGCCAGTTCAGCTTTTATGGGTTAATTTGGTTACAGACAGTTTACCTGCTGTTGCTCTTGGTGTAGATAATGTTGATAAGTCTATAATGACAGGAAGAAGAAAAGATGAGGGAATGTGGACAAGAATAGTATTAGAAGGCTTTATGATAGGAGCTTGGCACTTTTAGCTTTTGCTACAGGTAATTTTATAGGTGATATTAGAACTGGCAGGACAATGTGTTTTTGTGTATTAAGTATATCTCAGCTTGTTCACGCATTTAATATGAGAACAAGAAAAAGTTTGTTAAACATAAATATATTTGAAAATATATATTTAATAGGAGCTTTGATTTTAGGTGTATTACTACAATGGCTTGTTGTTGTTCCTAAATTTATGAATAGTATTTTTGGTACTATATCATTAAATGCAATTCAATGGATTATAGTTGCTTTACTTAGTTTTGTGCCGGTTTTAGTATGTGAAATGGAAAAAAGAGTGTAATAAAAACAACCCTTATCTATTGAAAGATGAGGGTTGTTTTTATATAGATTATTCAAATTTAACAATAAATACTGGTGGATTTTCTTGACATTGAACCATATAAGAAAGAGTTTCTTTAAGGTCATTAGCCTGACTAAATTCAAGCTGTTTTTTATCATTAATAAAACCAATAAAACGCTTGCCGTCAGCTGTTTGAATATAAGCAAATTTTTCACAGCCACAAGCATACATATTGTTCTTTTCTTCAGAGGTTATTGTGCCTTGTTTAACAAGAACATCAGCTATCTCTTTCATTTTAGCTGTTTCAATAGGTCCAAAATCAGCAATGTTATAAATAGGCATAAGACCTAAATCCATATCAGGGCAAGCTGTATTAATATCAGTATAAGAGTTTTCAGCTGTAGCAAGGTTAGAATTGACAACAGTCCAAGTATTATTATTTTTAACAAGTGCAATTTCCTTAATATCTGCCGGATTTGTAACATTGTTAGCAACGACTATAGCGTACTTATCATCACAAGCAATATGCTTAATATCAAAGTTATTGCCACTAATACCAGCAACATTTATAATAGCAGTATGTTCGTCAGAACCTCTTTGAGGATTTCTAATATTTCCGTGTGTTGGAGCATATTTCATAAGAAGATTTTTAAATTCTTCTTCAGTAAATATTTTTTCAAAACCGTCATTTGAAGTCACATAGTAACCACTACTAGTATTAATTGATGCAAATATTCCTAAATCACTGCCACCAGCTTCACTCATAATATCACTTGATTTAACATATAGAATATCCATTTCTTTAGAAATATCTTTATCTAAATTTTCACCAAGTTCATCAACAGTTATATTAGCTTTGTCAGTATAGCTGTATAAAAGACCATACTGTGTAGTAAGAGTTTTTTCAGACTTATGCTGGTTGTAATAAGCATTGGCATCTCTTGCTACAGTAGCCATTGTTGTTTTAAGCTCATCATCTAATTCAATATTAGATAAGCCAACAGCTATTTCTGTTACATTGCTTTTTCTGTATACATAGTAGCCAACACAACCACAAACAATAACAACTATAGCTACAATAATAGCTATTATACCTTTTTGGGACTTTCTATTCTCCATCAATATATTCACTCTCCTTATCTTTTATTGTTTCAAATACATCTTCTATTTCTTTTTTGTGAATAGCCAAAAGTTCTGCAACCTTTTCTTCAAGAGAAGGAATATCATCAATATAATCAATAACAAGTTCCCATACTGGGTTGTAGTCATCATCAGCTTCAATTACTTGTGCCTTGCCGCTGAAATTATCTGTGTCATAGTAGTCATAAATAGCGGAATATTCCCAATCAGCAACATCTTTTTCAGTAGAAAGTTTAATATGGAGTTTTCTGCCCTCATTTTCATCAACAGCAAAAATATTGACAATGTATTCTACATTTTCTGTTAAGTCAAGACTTGCTAACTCCTTTTCAAGAAAGCCTGTATTTTTATTTTTAAGCATAATTACAATTATAGTATCGTCCATAAAAAATCCCCCTTATTCAACTATTTCGTCCCAACTGTGTCTATGTAAATGACCTTCAAAGCTACAGCCTTTAAAACCATTTTGTCTTAAAGCTTCGTAAAGAACAATAGCTACAGAGTTTGAAAGATTAAGACTTCTGTATTGCTCCAGCATAGGTATTCTAACACAAGTTTCCTTGTATTTAAGCAAAATTTCTTCTGGTATACCACTACCTTCACTGCCAAACATAATGAAGTCATTGTCATTATATTTTACATCGCTATAGCAATGTTGTGCTTTGGTTGTAGCCATAAAAATTCTAGCATTGGGATTTTTTTCTATAAAATCATCAAAGCTATCATAATAAGTTACATTTAAGTCTTTCCAGTAATCCATTCCTGCTCTTTTTAAAGTTTTGTCATCTATTCTAAACCCTAAAGGTCTAATAAGGTGAAGCTTAGTACCTGTTGCGACACAAGTACGACCAATATTGCCAGTATTCATAGGTATTTCTGGCTGGTGTAAAACAATATTCATATATTAACACTCCTAATCCTATCTAATCTACTTTATATTACCACAAAAATGTTAATTTTACAATAATATTGGTTTATATTTTTAAGATGTAGTTTTAAATTTAATATAATAGCATTGTATAATATATTGTAAATTACCACATATTTCAAAAAGAGTTGCAAATATGATATTTTTAATATATAATGAAGTTTATTGTTTATATATTAGAAGGAGGAAGTAAAATGTATAATTTATGGACAATACTCGCCTTTGTTGTTTATTTATTAGCAATGATAGGCATAGGAGTTATTTTTTCAAAAAAATCGGCTAATATGAGCGATTATTTTTTAGGTGGTCGTGGTATGAACAGCTGGCTTACAGCTTTATCTGCTCAAGCATCTGATATGTCAAGTTGGTTACTAATGGGCTTACCAGGTGCTATTTATTTATCAGGTCTTGGCGAGGCTTGGATTGCTGTTGGTCTTGGTGTTGGTACATACTTAAACTGGCTTTTAATTGCTAAAAGACTTAGAAAATATTCTGTTGTTGCCAATGATTCAATAACCATACCTGAATATTTTCAAAACAGATTTGATTCTAGTAGTTCAGCATTAAAGGTTACTTGTGCTGTTATCATATTTATATTTTTCCTTATTTATACAGCATCAGGTTTTAATGCTGCTGCAAAGTTACTTAATACAGTGTTTGGTATGAATTATACAGTTGGTCTTACAGTTGGTGTTGTTATAATAATGATATACACATTCTTAGGCGGTTACTTTGCTGTTGTTTGGACTGACTTTTTCCAAGGTATGCTTATGTTCTTTGCTCTTATGATTGTTCCTATTATTGCTTATGGTTTTGTTAAAGCTGACTTTAGTCAGATTATTCATTCTGTACCAGGCAATCCTGAGTATATGAGTTTTATAAGAGGTAAGGACGGAAATTATTATTCTTGGCAGTATATTGTATCTAACTTAGGCTGGGGACTTGGTTATTTTGGTATGCCTCATATTTTAGTTAGATTTATGTCAATTAAAAGTGCCGATATGATTAAGAAATCAAGAATTATTGCCTCTGTCTGGGTATTTATTACTCTTGTTGCCTCTGTTGTTGTAGCATTAACCGGTTATGCTTATATGGTAAAAACCGGTATGACTATATTTACTGATGCTTCAGGTTCTGAGACTATATTTATGCTTCTTGTACAAAAACTTACTCCTAGCTTTATTGCAGGTATACTTCTTTGTGCCATTGTTGCAGCTATTATGTCTACATCAGACTCTCAGTTACTAGTTACAGCATCTGCTGTTGCCAATGATATTTACAAGGCAGTTATTAACAAAGATGCAACTGATAAACAGCTTCTTACATTAAGCCGTATTGCTATTATTGTTGTTGGTGTTGTTGCTTTCTTAATAGCTCTTAATCCTAATAATTCTGTTATGGGTCTTGTTAGTTATGCTTGGGCTGGTCTTGGTGCTGCCTTTGGTCCTACAATGTTATTAAGTCTTTTCTGGAAGAGAATGACTATGTCAGGTGCCCTTGCTGGTATGATTTCAGGTGGTGCTACCGTAATAATTTGGAAACAGTTCTTAGGTAAGATTTTACTTGTAGGTAGGGACGGTACTGTTCTTTATGAACTTGTTCCAGCCTTTGTTATTTCAATTATATTTATTGTAGTTATTTCTTTAATTAGTCCTAAGCCATCTCAAAAAGTTATTGATGATTTTGAAAAAGTAAATTCTATTGACTTATAATACATTTGTTTTATAATATAGAGTGGAGTTAATTCCACTCTATATTTAGTTTATGAATGTTTACTTAAGAGGTTAAAATATGCTTAACATATTAAAAAATACATTTGGTTACAATTCCTTTAGGTCTGGTCAACAAGAAATAGCAGAAAACATAATAGGAGGCAGAGATATATTAGCTGTAATGCCAACTGGTGCAGGCAAGTCAATATGTTATCAAGTGCCGGCTATTAAAATGGACGGTATAACAATAGTTGTATCGCCACTTATTTCTCTTATGATTGACCAAGTTAAAAATCTTATACAGTGTGGAGTAAGAGCCGCTTACCTTAACTCTGCTCTTACTCAAAAGCAATATTTTAAAGCACTTGATAATGCAAGAAAATATACATATAAAATAATATATGTGTCACCAGAAAGGCTGACAACAGACAGCTTTATTTCATTTGCTAAATCTGTAAATATATCAATGGTAGCAGTTGATGAGGCACATTGTATATCTCAATGGGGGCAGGATTTTAGACCTAGTTATCTTAATATAAAGGATTTTGTAAATATACTGCCTAAACGACCGGTAGTTTCAGCCTTTACAGCAACGGCAACAGATAAAGTAAAAAGGGATATAATAAAAGAACTTAAACTTATATCACCTTATACAATTACAACAGGCTATAACAGAAAAAATTTATATTTTGCTGTTAGAAAGCCTTATGAAAAAATGGCAGAAACTATAAAAATATTAAATGACCATAGAGATGAAAGTGGAATTATATACTGCATATCAAGAAAGGCTGTTGATGAATTAGAATATTACCTTAGTTTAAAAGGATATAAAGTTACTAAGTATCACGCCGGTTTAGGAGATATAGAAAGAAAAAATAATCAAAATGCTTTTATACAAGGTGATAAAAATATTATGGTTGCTACTAATGCCTTTGGTATGGGTATAGATAAGCCTGATGTTAGATATGTTATTCATTACAATATGCCTAAAAGTATGGAGGCATATTATCAAGAGGCAGGACGAGCGGGAAGAGATGGTAAACCGGCTCAATGTATTATGTTGTATTCACAACAAGACTATAGAACTAATGAATTCCTTATAAATCTTGTAGACGAAAACGAAAGTTTAACACAAGATGAAAAAGATGATATAAAAGCCAGAGAAATGTATAAACTGGATAAAATGAAAGCGTATGCCTTATCTCGAAGATGTTTAAGAGAATATATATTAAACTATTTTGGAGAAATAGCTGAGAAGGATTGTAAATATTGCAGTAATTGTTTAAAGAGTAGTAAAATAAAAGGCTATACTCCTACTATAGACAGAGTATTATATAAAAAACTTAAGGCAATAACTATAGAAATAGCTAAACACGAACATATACCGACATATTCTGTTGTCAATGATTCTGTACTTATGAATATGGCTATTAAAAAACCTAAGACTATTGAGGAACTAAAAAAAGTAGAAGGTATGGGCAGCTATAAGGTGAAAAAATATGGCGAAATTTATTTGAGAATAATTAGGGAGTAAAGACGGTGTCTGAGCACCGTCTTGTTTATTTTAAGAATATTTTTTTAAAGCTATAAAGTGCTATTAAAAGCATTAGAATAGAAATTGGAAGTACTATTACAGACTGAATAAATCCGGCTAAAATATAGCCAATAAATACAATGACAGCTACAAATATTACATAAGGTAATTGTGTGGTAACATGGGCTAAATGATTGCATTGAGCACCTGTTGATGCCATAATTGTAGTATCAGATATAGGTGAACAGTGGTCACCACATACAGCACCTGCTAAACAAGACGAAATTGATATAATAAGTATTTCACTGTCAATAGGAAGTATAGGCACTATAATTGGTAAAAGTACACCAAATGTTCCCCAAGAAGTACCTGTGGAAAATGAAAGTCCAAAGGCAATAATAAATATTACACAAGGAAGAAATTTATTAAGACTTTCTGCTTTATCTGCTAATATGCCGGCTACATAGACATCAGCACCTAAAAGATTTGTTACACCGCTTAAGGTCCAAGCAAATGTCAATATAAGTATTGCAGGAACCATTGCTTTAAATCCTTCTGGAAAAGCACTCATTATTTCTTCAAAGTTAAGTACACCTCTTGAAATGTAAAATACAAATGTAACTAATACTGCTGCTGCTGAACCAATTACAAGTCCAACAGAGGCATTAGAGCCAGCAAAGGCGTTTATAAAATTGTGAAAATTTTTGTTTCCAATGTCAAAAAATCCGCCAGAATAAATCATACCTGTTATACAAAATATAATAAGCATTATAACAGGAAGAACAAGGTCAATAACTTTGCCTTTTGAAGATGAAACAATGTTTTTATCAATTATTATTTCTCTTCCACCAAAAACATCACCTTTTTGGGCAAGTCTTTCGTGTTCTTTCATAGAACCAAAATTAATATTCATAATTGAAGTAGCAATTACCATAACAATAGTAAGAAGTGCATATAAATTATATGGAATTGTGCGTATAAACAGTTCAAGCCCATTTGTGCCTTCAACTACACCAGTAACTGCTGCTGCCCAAGATGAAATAGGAGCAATGATACATATAGGAGCTGCTGTTGCATCAATAATATAAGCTAGTTTTGCTCTTGATATTTGTTGCTTGTCCGTAATAGGACGCATAACACTACCTACAGTAAGACAGTTAAAGTAGTCATCAACAAATATAAGTACACCAAGTCCAAAAGTTGCAAGTAAAGCTGTTTTTTTAGTTTTTATTTTGTTTTCAGCCCATTTGCCGTAGGCTTCAGAACCACCTGCTTTATTTATCATTACTACAAGAGTACCTAACATAATGAGGAACATAAGTATGCCTACATTTCCACTGTCGGCTATTTTAGGTATCATACCTCCTGTCATTTTACCATCAACTTCTACACCTTGAAATATTGAAACAAAAGCTTTTTCAATATTTAAGTTGCAATAGAGTAAAAATCCTGTTGAAATACCTATAAAAAGTGATGAATAAACTTCCTTAGTAACTAATGCAAGTATTATAGCTACAATGGGAGGGACAAGTGACCATATTGTGCCCTGAGCTCCGGTTTTATTAGTCAAGGCGAAGATTATAAATATAGATACCAGCATAATTGCCGCACCTATATATAGTTTTAATTTTAGCTTTTCTTTGCCAGTCATAAAAAATTGTCCTTTCATATCATAATAATCCAATATAACAATAACATATTTTTATGTTTCTTTCAAGTTTTGTTATAAAAATAATATTATTGTAAAAAAATTGTAAATAAATATTATATTTGTTCCTAAAATTTATCATTTATATTACATATTGCATAAAAATATTGAATTAAGTCTTTTGTTATATTATACTTAATTTGATATTTAAAAGGTGGAGATAACTAATGAAAAAAATTATTATATTTATTCTTGCACTTATGCTAGTAGGAATTGGTAATGATAAAATATCAAGAGGAGAGTACCTTGTTTATCTTATGGAGCAAAAAAAGAGTTTTGAGCAACAAGGTGGTAGTGATATATGGGAGGCTGACTTTGACGGTGTTAGTGCTGAAGAAGTTGCCAAACAAAATGCTGTTAATTCTCTTATTATGGTTAAAACTGCTGTCAAACAAACTGGTGAACTTGGTATTACTCTTACTGATGCAGACAAAAAGAATGTTGAAGTACAGACAGATGAACTTTTAAAGGATTTTAGTGAAGATGACCTTAATAATTTGGAACTTACAAGGGAAAAGATTTATAAAATAATGGAGGAAGTTGTTCTGCAGCAAAAGGTTTATGCTTATGTTACAGATAGTTATACTGTAAATGAAAGTGAGTTTAAAGAATATCTTAATCAGTATTATGAGGAGCATAAAAGTGACTTTACAACTTATAAAATAAAAGAAATATTTTTGCAACCAGATATTTCGGGTACAGTTAATAAGGACAAAATAACTTCTGCTTACAATACTATTAAAAATGGTGGCACATTTAACTCGCAACTTAAGGTAATTTCACCAGAAAGTAATTTAGAAGCCTTTGAACTTGATGCAAGTCTTTATAGTGAAAATACACTACAACAAATTTATGCCCATAGTAAAGGGGATATTTTTATGGTTGAGGACATAGATGGCTATCACATATTTGAAATTGAGGATATTATAAGTAGTTCTATTGAAAGTGTAGAACCGGAAATAAGACAAAAATATATTGAAAATAAAAAACAGGAAATATATCAAGCACAAAATGACAGCTGGCAAGGCAATTTGAATGTTGAAAAAAATGATGATGTTTGGAACAATATAACTATTACAAAAGAAAAATAATTTGACGCCGAATTTTAAAGTTCGGCGTTATTTTTTTCTCCAAAATATATTTCAACAATATTTACAAAAAATACTTGCAAAATTGTTAAAAGTGTGATATAGTTCTCTCTATGGGAAACAAATGTACATAGGAGGAACACAGTTATGAGGGAAAATTCAGACTATTACATTGTTGACAAAAGAGTTATGCCTGAAGTTTTTTTAAAGGTAGTGGAGGCTAAGGAGCTTTTTGAAAAGGGTGCAGTAGCATCAATTCAGGAGGCTGTAGATAGTGTTGGTGTAAGCAGAAGTGCTTATTATAAATATAAGGATTATGTTTCAGTAGTTAGTAGAAACACAAGAGGGAAAATTATTACCCTTGCCTTTAATCTTGAGGACAAGGCTGGTATATTATCTCTTGTGCTTAATATTTTAGCTGACCACGGTGCGAATGTGCTTACTATTAATCAGACTATACCTATTAATAATGTAGCAAATGTTACTATTACTGTAGACACAGGTAATATGACTCTTGGTGTCAGGGATATGCTTGACAATATTTCAAAAATACATGGAGTTTTGACTCTTAAAACTATTGCGAGGGAGTGACAGATTTAATGGCAACTATTGCAGTCTTAGGTTACGGTACTGTTGGTTCTGGTGTTGTAGAGGTTATCCGAACTAACAGAGTCAGTATTGAATCCAAAACAGGTCAGAAAATTGATATTAAATATGTTCTTGATTTGAGAGATTTTCCTAATGACCCTATTCAAAATATTATTACACATAATTATGACGATATTTTAAATGACCCAAGTGTTGAGGTTGTTGTAGAAGTTATGGGTGGAACAAACCCTGCTTATACTTTTGTTAAAAGTGCTTTGCAAAAAGGTAAAAGCGTTTGTACATCTAATAAGGAACTTGTGGCAGCTCACGGTGGAGAGCTTATGAGAATTGCTAAGGAAAAAAATGTTAATTTCCTTTATGAAGCATCTGTTGGTGGTGGTATTCCTATTATTAGACCTATTAACAGAAGTATTACTTCAGACAAAATTGAAGAAATTACAGGTATTTTAAATGGTACTACAAATTATATGCTTTCTAAAATGACTAAGGAAGATTTAGAGTACAATGATGTTTTAAGCGATGCTCAGGACAAGGGGTATGCTGAAAGAAATCCTGATGCTGATGTTGAAGGCTATGATGCTTGTAGAAAAATTGCTATATTAGCATCTCTTGCTACAGAAAAGACTGTAAGCTATGATGATATTTATACAGAAGGCATTACTAACATTTCTAAAACAGATATTGCTTATGTTAAGAAAATGAGTGGTTCTGTTAAACTTCTTGCAACTGCAAAGTTTGATGGTAGCAATGTTTGGGCTAGAGTAGCTCCAGCTATTGTTATGTCAGAAAATCCTTTAAGTATGGTAAATGATGTGTTTAATGCTATATTGTTAAAGGGTAATATGTTAGGCGATGTTATGTTTTACGGTAAGGGTGCTGGTAAGCTCCCAACTGCTAGTGCTGTTGTTTCGGATATTGTAGATGCTATTAAGCATAAAAATGTAAATTTAGGTATTGGTTGGTCAGAAACTAAGCAACCACTTATGAGCATTGATAATGTTAATGTTAGAAAATTTGTCAGAGTTGAATATAATAATAAGGAATATGCTAAAGCTGATGTATTAAAGGTATTCGGTGTTGATAAATTTATGGAATTCTTTGGAATGGATAATGAATTTGCTTTTGTTACTAATGAAGCCAAAGAACAGGAAATAAATGATAAACTTAATGAATTAATTAATTGCAAGGGTATTGTAAGTATCCTTAATACAATAAGAATGGAAGGCTAGGAGGCACATTATGTTAATTGTAAAGAAGTTTGGTGGTTCTTCAGTTGCTAACGCTGAAAGAATTAACCGTGTTGCTCAGACTATTGTTAATAGTTACAAAGAGGGCAATCAGGTAGTAGTTGTCCTTAGTGCACAGGGTGATACAACTGATGAACTTATTGAAAAGGCTCAGGAAATTAATCCTCACGCAAGTAAGAGAGAAATGGATATGCTTTTAGCTACTGGTGAACAGCAGTCAGTTGCTCTTATGGCTATGGCTATTGAAAGACTTGGCTATCCGGTTATTTCACTTAATGCTTTTCAGTGCAAGATTTATTCAACATCAACTTACAGCAATGCAAGAATAAAGGATATTTCAACTGAAAGAATTAGTAATGAGCTTGCAAAGAAGAATATAGTTATTATTACTGGTTTCCAGGGTGTAAATAGACATCTTGATGTTACTACATTAGGCAGAGGTGGTTCTGATACTTCAGCAGTTGCTTTAGCTGCTAAGTTAGGTGCAGATATATGTGAAATTTACACAGATGTAGATGGTGTATATACTTGTGACCCAAGAATTGTTAAGACTGCTAAAAAGCTTGATGAAATTACTTATGACGAAATGCTTGAGCTTGCAAGTTTAGGTGCAAAGGTTCTTCATAACCGTTCAGTAGAGCTTGCAAAGAAATATAATGTTAATTTAGTTGTACGCAGCTCTATGACTGACGCTGAAGGTACTGTAGTTAAGGAGGAAACAAAAGTGGAAAGAATGTTAGTAAACGGTGTTGCCGTAGATAAGGATGTTGCTAGAATTGCTGTTATTGGCGTTAAGGATGAGCCTGGTATTGCATTTAAGATTTTCTCATTGTTAAGCAAGGAAAAGATTAGCGTTGACCTTATTATTCAGTCTATTGGTAGAGATGGAAACAAGGATATTTCTTTTACAGTTACTAAGGGTGATATGATGGAGGCTGTTGATATTCTTAGTGCTAACAAGACTACTTTAGGTTTTAATGATATTAGCTACAATGACAAAGTTGCTAAGGTAAGTGCTGTTGGTGCTGGTATGGCTACTAATCCTGGTGTTGCTTCTATGCTTTTTGAGGCTACTTATGATGCAGGTATTAATGTTAAGATGATTTCAACTTCTGAAATTAAAATTACTGTTCTTGTTAGTGACACTGATGCTGACAGAGCTGCTGTTGCTATTCACGATAAGTTTATGAATGCTGGTATTCAACTTAGCTAATCACATTTATTTGATTTGGTAATATATTATAGTAGGCTGTTTAGATTAATACCCCTCTTCTGACAGCTTAGTAATAAAAAACTCCTTGGTGTAAATCAAGGAGCTTTTTATATATAATAATGATTAGTTATGAATTTTAGTTATAATGTTTTATTTATTTTCTTTATATTCTTTGTAAGCGTAAATGGCAGCAATAGTTTTGCTGTCGTAAATTTCTCCTTTATGAATAAGTTCAATACTCTCTTCAAGGCTATACCTTTCATTAGTTATAAACTCATCATCGTCCATATTATAGCTGCCTTTTTCAAGGTTTTCAGCCACATAAATGTGTATAACTTCACTACAAAAACCAATAGCAGAAAACATTTTAAGTAAAAATGTCATTTTACCTGCTTTATAAGATGTTTCTTCTTGTATTTCTCTTATTGCACAATCATAAGGGGATTCATTATTTTCAATAGTGCCAGCTGGAATTTCCAGGACTTCTCTTTTTGCTGAATGTCTGTATTGTCTTACAAATATTATTTTGCCATCATTATCAATGGGTATCATTGCAGCAGCTCCGCCGTGTCGTATTGTTTCTCTTACAGTTTCTCTGCCATCTGGTAATGTAATTACATCTTTTTCAATATTAAAGACTTTTCCTTTGTATACTACTTCACTGCTTTTTACTTCATAACTCATATTAATGCACCTCCTATTATTTTGTCATAAGTATACACCTAAAAATACATTTTATCAATATTAATAAAAATTTTTCTTTTATAATTGCAATAAATGTGGTATACTTAATTAATAAGAAAGAGTTTATTTTTAAGGAGGTAATTTATATGAGATATGCAAGACCAAAAAAGCATTATCGTGCTGCAGAGCAGGAAGTAAGGTCCCATATTACAAAGGGTGTATTTATTCCGGAGAAGGATAAGATGAGAGTTGGTGTCTGTGCTTTAGGTGCTACTGTTTTAGTATTTCTCTTAGGATTACTTACCGGTGCACTTATAAACAGAGATTAATTTTCTGATTTTTTATGATTTAAGAATAGACGGTTTATTTTGCCGTCTATTTTAATGTATAGATATAACAAAGGAGAAATTTAACTATGAAATTAGGTATCGTTGGCTTGCCAAATGTAGGCAAGAGTACATTATTTAATTCCCTTGCAGGTGGTGGTGCAGAATCAGCAAACTATCCATTCTGTACTATTGACCCTAATGTAGGTATTGTACCTGTTCCAGATAAAAGACTTGATGTTCTTGCTGATATGTATAAGACTCAGAAGGTGACACCAGCTGTTATTGAGTTTGTAGATATTGCTGGTCTTGTTAAGGGTGCAAGTCAAGGTGAAGGTCTTGGAAACAAGTTCTTATCACATATTAGAGAAGTTGATGCTATTGTTCATGTTGTTAGATGTTTTGAAGATAGTAACATTGTTCATGTAGATGCTAAGGTTGACCCTGTAAGAGATATTGAAACTATTAATCTTGAGCTTATTCTTGCTGACCTTGAAGTTGTAGACAAGCGAATTGCAAAAACTCAAAAGCAAGCAATGAATGACAAATCTCTTGCTAAGGAGCTTGTAGTTTTAAAGAAGATTAAGGAAGCTCTTGAACAGGGTCAAAATGCTAGAAATCTTGAGTTTGATGATGAGGATGGAATTTTTGCTGATAGTCTTACTCTTTTAAGCAGAAAGCCGGTTTTATATGCAGCTAATGTTTCAGAAGATGACCTTGCTGATGATGGTGCAAATAATCCTCATGTTCAGGCAGTTAGAGAACACGCTAAGGCTGAAGGTTCTGGTGTATTTGTTGTTTGTGCTAAAATTGAAGAAGAAATTGCTGAACTTGAAAATGATGAAAAGCAGGAATTTCTTGCTGATTTAGGTTGTGAAACTAGTGGTCTTGACAGACTTATTAATGCTAGTTACTCTTTGCTTGGACTTATTAGTTACCTTACTGCTGGTGAGCAGGAAGTAAGAGCCTGGACTATTACTGAAGGTACAAAAGCACCTCAGGCTGCTGGTAAAATCCATTCTGATTTTGAAAGAGGTTTTATTAGAGCTGAAGTTGTTACTTATGATGACCTTGTTAAACTTGGCTCTATTACAGCAGCTAAGGAGGCTGGTGTGTATAGAAGTGAAGGTAAGGAATATGTTGTTAAAGACGGAGATGTAATTCTCTTTAGATTTAATGTATAATATTTAAGGCATTTAATTTACAACTTGCAATATAACATAGTATATGTTATACTATATAATAAGATATTTTATAAAGGAGGAAATGACTATGAAGCACATTAAGACTTTAAACACTAAGTTACTCCAGAACACTGTAGCAAAGGGTGGCTGCGGTGAGTGTCAGACTTCTTGCCAGTCAGCTTGCAAGACTTCTTGTACAGTAGCAAATCAGGCTTGTGAAAACAGATAATATTTAAATCTTGATTAAGCTAAGCATAACTTGCTTAGCTTAATTTTTGTGTATTTTGTTATATTATTATGAAAGGTGAATTTTATGATACATAAGTATAGTATGAACGGTCTTTTTATTGTATTAGATGTAAATAGTGGTGCTGTTCATATAGTTGATGAAATTGTTTATGATGTATTGGATTATTATAAGGAACTATCTGTTGAAGAAATAGTTTCTAGACTTAATAATAAGTATTCAGAGGATAAACTTAAGGAAGCATATAATGAAATAGCTGAACTTGAGAAAGAAAAGCTTATTTATACAGAAGATATATACAAGGAAGTTGTACCTCTTATTGAAAAAAGAGACCCAGTTGTTAAGGCTCTCTGCTTACACATTGCTCACGATTGTAATTTAAAGTGTAAGTATTGCTTTGCTGAAGAAGGTGAGTACCACGGCAAGAGAGAACTTATGAGCCTTGAAGTTGGTAAGAAAGCAATTGATTTTCTTATTAAAGCATCTGGAAAGAGAAAAAATCTTGAAGTTGACTTTTTTGGTGGCGAACCTTTAATGAACTTTGAAGTTGTTAAGGGCATTGTTGAATATGCAAGAAGTATTGAAAAGGAAAACGGAAAGAACTTTAGATTTACTATAACAACTAATGGTATTTTACTGAATGATGAAATTATGGATTACATTAATGAGAATATGCACAATGTTGTTCTTAGTATTGATGGTCGTAAAGAGGTTCACGATAGAATGAGACCTAGAGCCGGAGGACAAGGTTCTTATGATAATATTGTTCCTAAATTCCAAAAACTTGCTGAAAGTAGAAATCAGACAGATTATTATGTAAGAGGTACTTTTACAAGACATAATCTTGATTTTGGTAAAGATGTTCTTCATCTTGCTGATTTAGGGTTTAAGCAGATTTCTGTTGAGCCTGTTGTAGCTGACCCAAGTGAAGATTATGCTATTCAGGAAGAAGATTTAGCTGGTATTTTTAAAGAGTATGAACAGCTTGCTAAAGATATTATTGAAAGAAGAAAAAATGGACAATGGTTTAATTTCTTTCACTTTATGATTGACTTAACAGGTGGACCTTGTGTAACTAAAAGACTTGTAGGTTGTGGTTCTGGTACAGAGTATCTTGCTGTTACTCCAACAGGTGACCTTTATCCTTGCCATCAGTTTGTTGGTCAGGAACAGTTTAAAATGGGTACAGTTGATACTGGTGTTGTAAATACTAATATTCGTAAAGATTTTGAACAGTGTAATGTTTACAACAAGCCTGTCTGTCAAAACTGTTGGGCTAAGTTCTATTGCTCTGGTGGTTGTGTAGCTAATTCATATAATTCTCACGGTGACCTTATTACACCTTATGAAATTGGTTGTGAAATGCAGAAAAAGAGAATTGAATGTGCCATTATGATTAAGGCTGTTGAAGCTAAGGATGAACTAAATGATTAATTGGTAAAACTATACAATTTTATAGGGTTTAAGTGAAAATTTGTTGACATATTTTGACTTAGATTGTATAATGTTTGTTAGATATTTTTAAGGAGGAAAGACAAATGAAAGGTAAGAATGCTTTTATTCTTTTACTTGTACTTGTCATTACTGCTGGTCTTGTGGCTGTTTCGCTTTTAGGTGTAGGTAATGTTGCAAGTACACAAACTTCTTCATCATCAGATGATGCAGTTGAACTTGAAGTTGAAACTGATGCTAATGGTGAAGTTGTTACTAACGAAAATGGTGGACTTAATGCTGTTTTTTCTGGCACAACAGAGGCGGCAAGTGAGGCTGTAAGTACTGATGGTTCTACAGAAACAACTACAGCTGCTGAAAGAATTGGTTATGGCGGTTATAAGAACATTAAGCTTGGTCTTGACCTAAAGGGTGGTGTTTACATCGTTTACGGACCGGAAAATGGTGAGACTCCTAGTGATTCTGATATGGACGCTGCTATATCAATGCTTCAGCAGAGAGTTGCATATAAGGGCTACTATGATGCTGAAGTATCTAAGGAAGGTACAAACAAGATTAGAGTTGAAATTCCTGGTGTAGAGGATGCTCAGGCAGCAGTTAGTGAAATTGGTGAGGCTGCTCACTTAACATTTAGGTCAATGAATGATGATGGTACTCCTGGTGAAGTTTTAGTTGACGGTATTAATGTTACAGATGCAGACAAGGCTTATCAGAACAATGCTATTGTTGTTACACTTCAGTTTGATTCTACTGGTGCTAAGGCTTTTGCTGATGCTACTGCTAACAATATTGGTAAGCAAATTGGTATTTATATGGATGATATGCTTATTTCTGCTCCAACTGTTCAGTCTGCTATTACTAATGGACAGGCTGTTATTACAGGTGATTTTGATGCTCAAGGTGCTGAAGACCTTGCCTCTAAGATTAGATCAGGCTCTTTACCATTTAGTTTAAAGGCTCTTGAATATAATGCTATTGGTGCTAGACTTGGTGCTGATTCATTATCAACATCTGTTAAGGCTGGTACTGTAGGTATTGTATTAATACTTATATTTATGATTGTTGTTTACAGAGTGCCTGGTTTACTTGCAGATATTGCTCTTGTTGGTTATACAGCTATTAATATTATAATAATGAGTTTATTTGGCTTAAATCTTACTTTACCTGGTGTTGCAGGTATTGTACTTGGTATAGGTATGGCTGTCGATGCTAATGTTATTGTTTTTGAAAGACTTAAGGAAGAAATAAGAGCAGGTAAGTCTGTTAAAACTGCTATTCACAATGGTTTTGATAGAGCATTATCAGCTATTCTTGATGGTAACATTACTACTCTTATTGCTTGTGCTGTTCTTTTATGGTTAGGTACTGGTCCTATTAAGGGCTTTGCTCAGACACTTATTTTAAGTATTGTTGTTTCAATGTTCTCTGCATTAATAGTTACTAGAATTCTTCTTAACTTATGCGTAAACATTGGTATTAAGAGCCCTAAGCTCTATGGCGGTAAGTAGGAGGTTAATGTTATGAAGATTGTAAAATATAGATTTATTTATATTGCTATATCTGTAGTTATTATCCTTGTAGGTATTGCCGCAATGATTTTTAATCAGGTAAAGGGTAATGGTGCATTTAACTACGATATTCAATATACAGGTGGTACATCTATTCAGGTTGATTTAGGTAAGTCTGTGCCTGATGAAGAAATTAGTAAGATTATTACTGAAATTACAGGTGAGGAAAATCCTCAAATTCAGGCTTTAGAGGAAACTAGCAAGGTTATTAAGACTAAATCTCTCGATACTGAAACTAGAGATAAAGTACAAGAAACTTTAAAGTCAAAGTATGGTATTGAAAATACTAACTTTACTATTCAAGATGTAAGTGGTACAATCAGTAGAGAAATGAAGAAAAATTCTGTTATTTCTATTGTTGTTGCTTGTGTTTGTATGCTTATTTATGTAAGTTTAAGATTTAAAGATTTTGATATTGGTGCAAGTGCTGTATTAGCTCTTTGCCACGATGCTCTTATTGTAACAGGTAGTTATGCACTCTTTAGAATACCTTTTAATAATAACTACATTGCAGTTATTCTTACTATTCTTGGTTATTCTATTAATGCAACTATTGTTATTTTTGATAGATTAAGAGAAGATAGAAAGATTATTGGTAGAAATAACTTTGAAGCTCTTGTAGATTCATCTGTAACTAAGACTCTTGGCAGGTCAATATTTACTTCTTTAACTGTATTTATTGCATCAGGTTGTCTTTTAATCTGGGGTGTTGATTCTATTAAGCAGTTTGCTTTACCTATTACTGTTGGTGTTATTTGTGGCGGATATTCATCTGTATTTATTTCAGGCAATATTTGGTACTTACTTGCAACAGCCAGATATAATAGAAAGCAAGCTAAGCTTGGTAATAAAAGAAAATAAATTTTGATTAAATAGGCTGCCATATTGGTAGCCTATTTTTTGTGAGGTAAAAATATGTCTAACTGGTATGTTAAAAAATGTGGAGTTTCATCAGCTGAGCTTATGGAATTTTATAGTGTAAATAAGCCCCTAGCTTATGCTTTGTATCATAGAAAAATAAGAAATAAGGATAGTATTAAAAATTATATAAATACTGAAGAATATAACTTTCAAAATATTAATGATTTAAGAGATGTTGTTAAGGCTTATTCTATAATTCAAAGGGCTTTAAAAGCAAATAAAAAAATATGTATATATGGTGATTATGATGCTGATGGTGTGATGAGTACAACTATTATGTATAAGGCGTTAAAAGCTCTTGGAGCTAATGTTCATTATTTTATTCCGGATAGAGTTGAGGACGGCTATGGACTTAATGAAAATGCTGTTAAAGATATTATTAATAATGGTACTGAACTTATTATAACTTGTGACAATGGTATTTCAGCTTTAAACCAAATAGATATAGCCAAAAGTATGGGTATTGAAGTTATTGTTCTTGACCACCACGAACCTGTAGTAGAAAATGAAACAGAGGTTTTGCCAAAGTCTGATGCCATTGTTGACGCTAAAATAAAAAATTGCGGATATAGTTTTACTCAAATGTGTGCTGGTGGACTTTGTTATAGATTTGTATGTGGCTTATATGAATATTTAGGCAAAGAACTGGTTAACAAAAGAGAGTTTTGCGAACTTGCATCTGTGGCAACTATTTGCGATGTTGTAGATTTGATTGAGGATAATAGAGCAATAGCTTCGCAGGGGTTAAAGTTTATTAATGAGGGGAGTTCTAATTTAGGACTAAGAACATTAATTAAAATAAAGGAAATAAAAGAAATTAATTCATACACTGTTGGTTTTGTTATTGGTCCTTGCATTAATGCTAGTGGTCGCCTTGACTCTGCTAAAATAGCAGTGGAACTTTTTGTAACTGAAGATGAAGTTAGGGCTAATGAACTTGCTAATGATTTAAATGATTTTAATGAAAAAAGAAAAGCTATCACACAGGATAGTCTTGAAAGAATTATAGATAATATTGAAAATACAGCATTGATTAATGATAAAATAATTGTGGTATACGATGAAAATACTCACGAAAGTGTTGCTGGAATAATTGCTGGTAGAATAAAGGAACGATATAGCAGACCTGCCATAGTTTTAACTAATGCTAGTGATGGTGTAAAAGGTTCTGGTCGTTCTGTTGAAAAATATAATATGTTTAAAGGTCTTACAGAGGTTAAGTATCTGCTTAATAAGTTTGGTGGTCATACTATGGCTGCCGGATTAAGTATGGATAAAGAAAATATAGACACTTTTAGAAAAAGTATTAATGATAATTGCTTTTTGTCTATTAAGGAACTTGAACCTGGTATAAGGGCAGAAAGTGTCTTGGGACTTGGTGACATTAATATTGATAGTATATATGAGCTCAATATACTTGCTCCTTTTGGAAAGGGAAATGAAAGACCTATATATGCCCTTAAAAGTGTTAATGTTACAAATATTAGATTTGTTGGTCAAGAAAAAAATATTGTTTCTTTAGTTATAACTGATGGTAAGGATAGAATAAGGGCTGTGGATTTTAATAATTGTGACTTGTGGAAAGAATATTTAAGTGTCAATGGATATGATGAAGAAAGTGTAAATGGAGCTTTTTTTGTTATTGATGCTATGTGTTTTCTTGATATAAATGAGTATAAGGGCTATAGAAATCCTCAAATTATAATAAAAGATGTAAGATTTTAAAAAAAATGAAAAAACATATTGACAAATGTATATTTATTTGTTATACTGTCAAAGTTGCTGTTGATAGTAACAAGCAATAAATAATTTTTTAAAAAATAAAAAAAGTTCTTGACAAACTCAAGAACTTATGTTAAACTATTATAGTTGTCACTTCTGGCGAAGCAATGACAATAAATGATAAATAAAAAACTTGAAAAAAGTTCTTGACAAAACGGTGAAGATGTGCTAAAATAATTAAGCTATCACCGAGAGGTGAGAACAAACAAGAACTGAAAACTTTGAAAAAAGTTAAA
>ENA-ORVB01000948-ORVB01000948.1-human-gut-metagenome-genome-assembly--contig:-NODE-948-length-21653-cov-23.606_pt1 | contig 21653 bp, 25 predicted proteins | sample MGYA00242090_ERZ509231 | MGnify/ENA primary metagenome ERZ509231 (study PRJEB26280, sample SAMEA2338798) | human gut metagenome | biome: human gut; feature: human-associated habitat; material: faeces...
ACTCTAATAATACCACATTTTTCCAAAAAAAGAATTATTTCATCAATTTTTCTTCCATTCTCTCTCTCCTCTCCTTTTTGACTTTTTGCCATTTTTATGCTATAATCTAGTTACCTAGAACCCGTTGGGTTAACTTGAAGTTATATAAAAAGCTATGAAATAAGCTTTCACTTTGGTGGAAGCTTATTTCATATTCACAAGTTAGTAGCTTTTCTTGTGAATAGTTGAATATAACTTCAAGGAGGTACAGAAATGACTGTTACTATTGAACAGCTAACTATTAACTTTGATGGTGGAGTAATTCTTCTAGGTGGATTACTTATTATTATATGGTTAGTTGGTAAGTACAGATAATTCTGACCTCATACCCTACGGGGTCTTTTTATCTTCTGTGCTACCTCAACTCTATATGGGGATTATCCCAGCCCCAATCATATCCAAAATTTAACTTCAATCCCAACATCTTACCCCCTCATTTACAAAAAAATCTACTGGTGATATTGCCAAAGCATATCCTACCAACAGTACTAACCTACTATCTACTCCCTCTAATTTTTTCTTACTCCTTACACTTGCCTTATTCATATACCCCTCCTACATAACAAAAGGGAGAAATTCCCTAAGTGAGTTTTGCTCTACACTTCAAGTAATTTCTCCCTTCCTTTTTCCTTTTCCTACATTCTAAATTACTTTTAAGAATTACGAAGATTGAAAAGAATATTAGAGTAACTTAGTGAAATCGAATGCTAAAAAACACAACTGTTTGAACGAAGTGAGTTTTGTGTTTTTAATGAGATGAACTTTAGTTACTCTTCTATTCTTTGAACGAAAGTAATTCTTAAAAATTTACATCCCTTCTGGATGCTCTGATATATAAGTTTCCAATGCCACTAATATCTCCTTGTTCTCTGCTATTGTTGCCAATGAGCTTTGATATCCTTTTAGCTCTTTTTCTGCTGCTGCTTGCCATTCCTCATATGATTCGTATGGACTTTCCTCTGCCATAGGTTCTGAGGCTTCTTTCAACTCTGCTATATGTTCTATCACTGCTGTCATATCAAATATATTTGACTCTATTGCCTTCTCCCTTTTTATAGAATTTTTTAGACTCTCAATCTCTTTTTGAACTGTTGTTACTACTGACATTTCTATTCCTCCCTTTATTTTTAGATTTGTTAGATAATCGCGATTCCCTATGTATATAGAGTACCATTTTTTATTATAAAATAACACTAGTGTTGGCATAGGTTGGCTATAATTTTCTCTAGTTTTTTTATGAAAAAAAGCAAGATATTCTATTAAAGAATTTTCTTGCTTATCTTTTTTTAGTTATTTTTACTTTTTCCATATTATAGAGATTTATTATTTTATTTAGTTCATTTGTTATTTGCAACGGTTTTGTTTTTCCTAAAATTTTCCATCCCTTTTTTTCTATATCTTCTTCTAATATCCAATTTCTTTTTTTATACTGTCTTTCAGTAAAAATTTTTTCTAATTGTTCAGCTACATAATCAGAAAAATTTTCTTTAGCTACATAATTTTGATGTCTAAATTTTTTCTCAATATCAACAGTAAAATTTTTCTCTAATTCATTATCAATTCTAAATCTATCATTTACAATATACTCTAAATATTCCTCTTTAAAATTTCTGTCTTTATAATTTAGTCTTTTATATACTTTTACTTTATTTTCTCTTTCTAAAATATATAATATCTTCTTAGATTTACCCTCTACTAACTGTGGAAAAATCTCTTTTAATAGAGATGCAGGAACAAAAGTATCTTTAGCTATGTTTTTTATCCCCAGCACTATATCCTCTTGAACTTTATCTGTCCCAAGTATATTATCTATATCAAGATTATCTTTTTTAAAGCCATTATATTTAGCTTTCTTTATTTTCCCATTAAATAAATCATATAATTTGAAAAATACTTCTATTTTTCTTTCGTGTGCTGCTCCTAATTCTATATCTTCCTTTTTTAAAGATGAATTTTTTATTTTTAAATATATCCCCCTTGCTGATAAAACTGTATCTTCTCTTCTTTTCATTCCTATTAAGTGAATAAAGTTTTCTTCTTTAAAACCTATTTCTATAGCTTTTAAACTTTCTCTCTTCTTGATATCATCTAAATTCTTTAATTTTTTATCATCTATTTCTGAAAAAATTATCAAAAATGTTTTTCCACAAAGATTTTTCTGATAATACTCAAAGCATTGTTTTATCTTCTTTAACTGTTCTCCCCATTTTTTCATACTCTCTCCCTAATTATGAAAAAAACCACCATAATTATGGTAGTTTTTTTCTATCCCTTATTTTAATGTTGTCCAGCCAACTTTCTAAAAAACGAGTGCCTTTAATGTATAAATACCCGAGCGATATCTGAATTGATTAGGTGTAAGGTCACCTGATACTAGGAGTAAACTCCCTTCTCACTTTTATTATATTCTATTTTACAAAATATGTCAATAATTCTTACTTTATTATCTTTATATCTCTAGCAGCTTAAAAAACTTCTTCTCATCTATCTCTCTTCTACTCTTTCCCTTTACCTCCACAGGATAACACATCTCCACTATCCTATCCCTTATCCTATTTTTTTCCTCCCATAGAAAATTTCTGAGCTATCTCACATCTACTCTCATCTTTTCTTTTCTAAACAATCACAAGCTGGAATATACTCTATATGTTGTCTAATAAATTCTGGTAAGTATTCTAATCCTTCAGCTTCATTTTTTACATACTCCTTCCCACAATATTGACATTTCATATGTTACTCCTCCCACTCTCTATCTCTTTCCAAATAATTCCTCTACACTAAACAGTTCTGGTGTATCTTCCTCTTCTACATCTTTTTCTAAAAGTTCAGATATCTTTCTCTTCTGCTCCTCTTTCCACTGCTTACCCTCTTCACTCTCTTCAAATTTTTTCTCATCTCCTGATTTCTTAATGCTTTCTCTCTTTTTACCTACTAGCTCAACACTTTTTTCCTCTACATCAGCTTTAAAGTTCCCATTGAGAGCTTTCTTTAGATTCTCCACTTTTAAAATTGTATCTACACACATCTTCTCCATAACAAAATTAGATTTTGACATTATCTCTAAAGCTTTAAATATCCCCTTTGCTCCTAATTCTCCATAGGCTTTTCTCTGGTGGATATTCATATGGTGGTAATCCAAGCTCACTATATTTTTTCAAAATCTCTCTCACAATAGGAAGATTTTCCTCTCCCCTATATGTATATATATAATAATTATTCTCTTTTATTATTCTACTTGTATTATTATCCTTCGCATTTTTATTGAGAGGGTGGTTATCATTTTACTACTACCCTCCCCATTTTTTTCTTCCCTCTGGAATAATTTCGTACCTAGGTATATTTTTATTCCTTATTTCTAAACTCTCTTTCTCTATCTTTTTTCTTCTACCTCTTTCATTTTATTTTTCTTATAAGGTAGCATAGACTTTTTTTATTACCACTAACGTTGGAATACATTGGCATAGCTTTTCAATTTTTTTGTAAAAAAAAGAGCTATTGTAATTAATTACAATAGCTCATATTTTCTCTAATTAAGCTTCTTTTAAAGCTTTCTTTATCTCTTTTAAAGATTTATTGATTTCTCTTCTTTCTTTTCCTAATTCTGCATTTTTAATGATATAGTCATCTACTCTATCCTCATAGTCAGATTGCATATTTTCTAATATATCTAAGAAATCTTCGTATGTCATATGAGGTTTTACATACTCTTTTAAGTTTAATAGAAGTTCAACTCTTTTTCTATTGTCTCTGATTTTTTTATCATTATCTTCTATTTCCCTTTTTATTTTATTTTTTCTTCTCTCTTTTCTTACTAACTCTAAAACGTTATCTACCATTTTTAGTCCTCCTAAAATTATTATTTTGCTAAAAGAAGAGCTAAGTCATAATCTGGTCTGAAGTCATAGTTTCTTTCTCCGTCCCATGCATAAGAGATAGGGTGAGTTATGATTTTGTTATTTTCTATTCCAACCATTAATCCTCCCTCTCCAGCTTCTAATAATTCAATAGCTTTAGCTCCCATTCTAGTAGCTAGTACTCTATCAAATCCAGATGGAGTTCCTCCTCTTTGAACGTGTCCTAATACTACACTTCTTACTTCAGTAGTTATTTTTTCTTTAAGAGCAGCTTCAATATCTTGAACTCTTCCTACTCCCTCAGCTACTAAAACGATATCATGTAATTTACCTTGTTTTCTTCTTTCTTTAATTTGGAAAGCTAATAATTCAATTGGATTATCCATTTCTGGAATTAATAATCCATCTCCTCCACCAGCAATACAAGCTTGTAATGCAAGGTCTCCTGCATGTCTTCCCATTACTTCTACTAAGATTGTTCTCTCATGAGAAGTAGCAGTATCTCTTATTTTAGAAATAGCATCTAATATTGTATTTAAACAAGTATCAAAACCTAATGTAAAGTCTGTTCCTTTGATGTCATTATCTATTGTTCCTGGAATACCAATTACTTTTATTCCATGCTCTTTAGATAATAAGTCAGCTCCACGATAAGAACCGTCTCCACCTATTACTACTAGTCCTTCTATTCCTCTTTTTTTCAAGTTTTGAGCTGCTATTGCTCTAAATTTAGGGTCTTTGAACTCTAAACATCTAGCAGTTAATAGACGAGTTCCTCCTCTATCAATTATTCCAGAAACATATCCACTATCCATAGGGAATATTTCATCATTTAGCATTCCTAAATATCCTCTTTGAACACCATATACTTTCATTCCTTTTGCCATTGCTGCTTTAGCTGCCGCTCTTATAGCAGCGTTCATTCCTGGAGCATCTCCTCCACTTGTTAATATTGCTATTTTCTTTTCCATCACCAATAACTCTCCTTTATTACTCATTTACGATAAAAGAACCTATTTTCCTAAATTTATTATACCTATTTTCAATAAGTTCTTCTACTGATATTTTATCCAATTCAGAAAATGATGATAAAATGATATTTTTTAGGTTAAGAGCTATACATTTATGATCTCTATGAGCTCCACCTACTGGCTCCTCTATTATACCATCAATTATTCCTAATTCATATAGACTTTGTGCAGAAATTTTTAAATTTTCTGCTGCTTGAGGTGCTTTAGAAGCATCTTTATATAGGATAGCTGCACAACCTTCTGGAGAAATTACTGAATATACAGAGTTCTCAAGCATAAAAATCTTATCAGCTACACTTAGAGCTAATGCTCCTCCACTTCCTCCTTCACCTATAACTATTGAAATAATAGGCACTTTTAATCCTGCCATCTCCATAAGGTTTCTAGCTATTGCTTCCCCTTGTCCACGCTCCTCAGCTTCCATTCCTGGATAAGCCCCTGGAGTATCTATTAAACAAACAATAGGAATATTAAATCTCTCAGCCATTTTGTATAGTCTAAGAGCTTTTCTATACCCTTCTGGATTTGGCATACCAAAATTTCTATATAGTTTTTCATCTACAGTTCTACCTTTTTGATGACCTATTATCATCACTTTTTTCCCATCTATTTTACAAAGTCCACCTACTATTGCTGGGTCATCTCCAAATAGTCTATCACCATGTAACTCTATAAAATCTGTTGTCATATGCTCTATATAATCTAAAGTATATGGCCTCTCTGGGTGTCTTGATACAAAAACTTTATCCCATGAGCTTAGATTTTTATATTTCTCTCCCAATTTTTCCTCATAGGCTTTTTCTAATTTTTCAATCTGCTCTTTTAAATCTATCCCTTGCTCTTCTGAAAACTTTTTTAAATCAGCTATTTTTTTCTCTAATTCTAAAACTTCTTTTTCAAATTCCATTTTTTCCTCCCAAAATTATCCAACTAAATTACTTAAAATATTGTGTAATGTAGCCTTCATATCCTCTCTTTTTGTTATTACATCTACCATTCCACATTTTAATAAGAATTCACTTGTTTGAAACTCCTCTGGAAGTTTTTGTTTTATAGTTTGCTCTATAACTCTTCTACCAGCAAATCCTATCATAGCTTTAGGCTCACTTACAATAATATCACCTAACATAGCAAAAGAAGCTGTAACTCCTCCTGTTGTTGGATTTACTGGAACAGCTATATATGGTACTCCTGCTGCTCTTAATTTTTCAGCAGCAGCTGAAGTCTTAGCCATCTGCATTAAAGAAAATAATCCCTCATGCATTCTAGCTCCACCAGACATAGATACTACTATCACTGGTATTCTCTCTTTTAATCCTCTCTCCATAGCTCTAGTAATCTTTTCTCCAACTACTGAACCCATGCTTCCACCCATGAATTTAAAATCCATAGCTGCTATACTAACTCTTATTCCATTTATATTTCCTGTTCCAGAGATTACTCCCTCATTCATATTACAATCTTGTTGTGCTTTTTTATTTTTCTCTTCGTATTGTGGAAAATTTAATGGGTTTTGTGAAAAAAGATTAGCATCTTCCTCTACAAATGTTCCCTCATCAATAAGTAAAGCTATTCTCTCTCTTGCTGTCATCTCAAAATAGTGGTCACACTTTGGACATTTTTTTAAATTACTTTCAATATCCTCTTTGTATAAAATTTCTTGACAACTTGGACATTTAGTCCAAAGTCCTGTTGGATTATTATCTATATGTTTATTCTCATCTTGTTTTACATTTTCTTTATTCTCTATTGTTAATGTTACATATTTCTTTCTGTTATTTAAAGAAAAGTTTTTTTTGCTTAAAGAAAAAAATCCCATTTTTGCCTCCTCATTTTTCTTCCTCTAATAATTAATTTTATAGGATTTTTTGAATTATTTCAATAAATATTTGATTTTACCTCATTAATATTATAGAATAATATTAATTAATACTCTTTAAAGTATTATAAAATGGGGATTTAAAGAATACACTTGTATTTTTAAAATTTTAAAAAAATTTTTTATGGAGGGAATTTTTTTATGAAAAAATTTATATTTCTTATTTGTATATTTACACTTTTTCTTTCTGGCTGTTCATCAATAAGTACTTTTATTGATGAAAATCTACCTAAAAAAAATACAACTATTCCAGTAGCTCTTCAAGAGCAAATTGCTACTAAAATAAACCCAGAAAACGAGCTATTTGCTGTAGGAAATTCCAATATAGATAAGAGTGGGGCTATCATTGCTCAAGCTAAAGCCAATAAACACGCTAAAGATTTACTAAAAGAGCAGATAAAAAAAGAGATTAAAATTAACTTTAATACTTTTATGTTAAATACTGATAACTACTCTAAAGGTATAATCTCTCCTGTGCTTAGTGATTTAACTGATTATGCTGTAGATGTAGCTCTTAAAAATGCTTCACAAAAGGGAGCTTGGGAAAATGATACATCTGTTTACTCTCTTTTTGCTGTAGATAGAGATAAGATAACTGAAGTTTCTAAACAAGTTTTTACGGGATATCTTGGTGATGTATCTGGTAAACTAAATAGTATTAAAAATAAGATAGGAGATATGGAAATAAATGTTCCTACTAACTCTTTAGATGGTAACTCTAATAACAATGAAGTTATAGACTAAGGGGGAGAAAAATTTGACTATTGATAAACTAAATCTTAATAACCCTAATGAGATAGAAGAGATTAAAAATTTTTTAGCTGACTTTCAATTAAAATATGATAGTTCAGTAGATTATACTATGGTTGCTAGAGAAAATCAAAAAATAGTTGCTACTGCTTCAAAGGATAAAAATATTGTAAAATGCTTTGCTATTGATAATAACTATCAAGGGGAAGGGCTCTCTACTCAACTTCTTACTGCTCTTATAAATAAGATGTTTGATGAAGGGTATTATCACTCTATGGTTTTTACAAAGCTTATCAACAAAGATTTATTTAAGGGTATGGGATACAAAGAGGTAGCTCATACAGATAAGGTTATTCTTATGGAGATGGGAAATAAAAATATCAACAAAACCTTAGAAAAAATTATAAAAAAATATAATATAGATACAACTAAAAAAAGAGCTATGCTCGTTATGAATTGTAACCCTTTTACTTTAGGACACCAATATTTAATTGAAAAAGTTGCTAGTGAAAATGAAGAGGTACTAGTGTTTGTAGTTGAAGAGGATAAATCAGCTTTCCCTTTTAAAATTAGATATGAACTTGTTCAAAAGGGAGTATCTCATCTTTCTAATGTAAAGGTAATAGAGGGAACAGAATATATCATCTCCTCAGCTACCTTCCCTAACTATTTTTTAAGAAAGGAAGATGATGCTCTAATAGAGTATACAAAATTAGATGCCTCTGTCTGTGGAGAAAAATTTGGGAAAATTTTAAATATCAATAAAAGATATGTAGGAGAAGAACCATATTGTAAGGTAACTAATACTTATAATAACACTCTAAAGGAGATTTTACCTAAATATAATATAGAGGTAGTAGTTGTTCCAAGAAAAGAGGCAGAGGGAAAAGCTATCAGTGCCTCATATGTAAGAGAACTATTAAAAGAGGAGAACTTTCAAGAGATAAAAAAATTAGTTCCTGGAACTACTTATGAATTTTTAATCTCTCCTCAAGGAAAGGAGATAGGAGAAAAGCTTAAATCAAGTAATGCTCCTCACTAGTTATGTTTGATATAAATAAGTTTTTAGATGATAGAGAAAAAAGAGTGGAGCTACAAAACTCTTTGCTTGAAAAATTTAAAGCCCCACTTCTTACAGTGAGAGCTAACTATCCAGGAGAAAACAAATGGGAATCTATCCCAATAGAGATAACTGATATAGTTGCTAAAGAGATGGTACTATTATTTGAAGATAAGATTATCCATAGTGAAGTTTTAGAAAATCTTGAGGGAAAAATATATCTATTCTTTATTGATATTCCTGCCTTTGAGATTAAAAAAAATACTATATATTTTGAAGAGAATCATATTCTTGGAAGATGTGTAGATTTAGATGTATATGATGTAGATGGAAGAGGACTCTCTAGAAGTGATTTTAATCTTCCTAAGAGAAAATGCCTTATCTGTGATGACTTAGCCTTTATCTGTGGAAGAAGTATGAAACACTCTCATCAAGAGATAAAAGATAAGATAGCTAGTAAATATATAGCATACCAAAAATACTTAAAAGAGAGAGAAAGGGTTACAGTTATACTTTCTGATTTGACACTTGAAGGTATGATTTATGAGGTATCTAGCTTTCCAGGATTTGGTCTAGTTACTCCTCTTACTCAAGGTTCTCACAAAGATATGGATTTTTTTACTTTTTTACACAGCTCCTTTGTTTTAAAAAAAGGATTTAAAAAGATGGCTAAAACTATGTTTTCCTCTCTTCCTTTAGATATTGCCTTTAAAAAGATAAGAGAGATAGGAAAAACTACTGAAGAAGAGATGTTTAAAGCTACTTCTGGAGTAAATACTCATAAAGGTATGATTTTTTTGATGGGAATAGCTGTGGGAGCTACTGCTAGAGTTCTTTATGAAAAGAGAGAGTTTAAAGATATTCAGAATATTATTTGTGAGATGACTAGGGATATTCTTAAAGATTTTGAAAATATTGATGTATCTAAAAAACTTACCCATGGGGAAAAACTCTATCTTGAAAATGGGTTTACAGGTATTAGAGGCGAGATAAAAAATGGACTTGATATAATTTTTAATGGTTCATTAGAGGTTTTTTCCTCAGCTTTTGAAAAAACTAAAAATATTAATCTTTCAGCTTTCCATACTCTTATTTATCTTATGGGTAGAGTGATGGATAGTACCATTGTATATAGACATGATTTTTCAACTTTAGAGCAAATTAAAAAAGAGATGTCAGATATTTTCTACAATGGTGGTGCCTTTAATAAAGATAGAGAATATTTTGAAAAACTTGAAAAAGAGTATATCTCTAAAAATATTAGCCCTGGTGGTAGTGCTGATTTATTAGCTGTTACTATCTATTTTTATAAGTGTTTAAATTCATTTTTCTAGTTATTTAAAAAATATTTAATAGCTTATAATGACTATTATATTAAAGAAATTATAATAAATTAAAATATTTCAAGAATGACTTTCATTCAAAGAATAAAAATCATTCTTGAATTTTTTATTTCTCTAGTAAATTTTTTAAATTATTTTACTTTCTTATTTTTATCTCAGCTTCTGTTGGCATAATTGAATCTTCATTTATAATCTCTCCAATTTCATCAGCAATAACAAAACCTGATTTGACATTTTTTAATGATTTTATATATCCTTTTATATCAGCTTCAACACTTGAATATTCAAATGATAAATCAGTTTCTTCCATAACACAATTTATCAATTTTAAATTTTCACAATAACATAGAGGTTGGGTACCAATTATTTTACAGTTAATTAAAGTTAGATTTTTAGAAAACCATCCTAAATACTCTCCTTTTATAACGGAATCTCTCACTGTAATATTCTCACTATGCCAAAAAGCATCCTTTGTATCTAAATTACAATTAATAATATCTAAATTTTTAATATATTGGAAAGAGTATTTTCCTTTAAAATTAACATTTTCTAATTTAACATCAATTGAATCCAACATAAAATATTCAGACTCAATATTTGTATCTTTTAAAAATATATTCTTACACTTCCAACCAAACTCCTGTGAAACTATATCTGAATTTTCAACCTTTATATTTTTACACTCTCTTAAACATTTTATACTATTTATTTTACTATTTTTAATTTCACCATCTGTTGAATACCAAATAGGAGCTCTTGATAACTCATCTAAATTAGAATTTTCTAAAATAAATTTTCTATTGTGCCACATAGGATAACGAAGAGAAAAATTACAATTCTTTACAACTACATTTCTTGCTTCTTTTAGAACAGACTCCCCATCTTCTATTCCAGCAAAATTACAATTTATTACCTCTGTATCTTTTAAATTATATAGAGCTCTCTCCTTATCAAAATTTTGATTTTCAATTTTATTCATAAATTTCATCTCCTAATTTCTCTATTCTTACACTTAAAGCTTTATCAATATCTTCTAAATTTTCAAATCCACTTTCAATCTTTCCTAAAGGTATTAATCCATTAGAGTGCCTAAAATCTTTTGTAAAAAAAGCAAGATTTCTCCAGGGAGAATAGTATGTTAAATCATAAGTTTTTGGAGTACAACTTTTAGGAGCATTACTAATATCTAACTCTTTAGGAAGATAACTAATTTTTTCTATCCCTCCATAATTTTCAAATTTTAATTCTAATGGAAGTTGAACCAATAAACTTTTGGTAGCACTATTTTTTTCTAGAGCTACTACTATTTCTCTATTATCAAATATAAATCTCACCTTATTTAGCATTTTTTCCTCTCCATAAATCAGTGTTGATAAAACAATTCCTAAACCTACTATTAAAAATTTTTTCATAATCCTCCTTTAAAACCTATATCTCTATAAAAATTATTTTATATTATTAGCTTTTTCAAATCCTAATTTATCCTTTAATACTTCAATAATTCCGTTTAATTCATCATCTGTTACACCAACATTTTTACTGATTCCAATATGGGCTTGAAGTTGAGGATTTACACCATCCATTGAAGCAAGAGCTGCTACTGTTACAAGTTCTCTTGTTCTATAATCTAAAATATCTTGCCCAAAAATATCTCCAAATAGATGAGCTTTTAAATATCTATCTGCCATTGGAGCAAAATCATATATTCCTCCTTTTACTTCCATTCCAACTATCTTTGTTTGAACTTGAGTCCCATAAACTAATGAATTTCTGTCACTAGGGATAGGAGTAGATTCTCTTCCCACTTCTGTTACCTTACCACTAGCTTTTCTTTCATCCACTGTATTAGAAAGTACTCCTAAAGCGTTTAAACTACGTGGAAATCCACAGTAAGCATAAAGTTGAACCATAATCTCTTTTATCTCATTTACAGTAAGTTCATTATCTAATCCAAGATTCACACTTTTTTCAAGTTCTTTTAAATTTCCAATTGCTGTAAAAATTGAAATCTCCACAATACTTTTATCTTTATTTGTCATTTTTATTCCTCCCATATAAATTTTATAATTATAAATTAAATAGTAAAATTTCTTTGATAAATTATTTATACTATTTTTCTTTTTCTTAATAAAAGCATACTACTTTGAGTCCACTCTAAGTCAAACTATTATTTTTTTATTTTTTCTCTTGACTTAGAGTTAACTCTAAAGAGTATAATTCCAAATATAAAAGAAAAATTAGTAAAAAATAGTTATATTAACTTTATAGGAGAGAAATATAATGACAGAAGAAAAACTTAATCATAAAACTTTAAAAAAGGATGAGTTTGAAAAAATGAATATCTTTGGAATGGGAAATCCTAATGATGCCTATGCCAAATATTTTGTAGGAAACTCTTTTTTAAATCCACTTACTAAAATAGGAAGTTCTAGTGTCTTTTTAGCAAATGTTACTTTTGAACCTGGTTGTCGTAATAACTGGCACATTCACCATGCTACTAAAGGTGGAGGACAAATTTTAATATGTACAGCTGGAGAAGGTTGGTATCAAGAGGAAGGAAAAGAAGCTATCCCTCTAAAACCTAGTATGGTAATTACTATTCCAACTAATGTTAAGCATTGGCATGGAGCTAAAAAAGATTCTTGGTTTAGTCATATAGCTGTAGAAGTACCTGGAGAAAACTGTTCAAATGAGTGGTGTGAACCTGTAACTGATGAAGAGTATAATAAATTATCATAAAATATAATGGAGGTCTTAAAATGAAATTTGATTTTAATTACTATAACCCAACTAAAATTTATTTTGGAAAAACTGCTCTTAATAATTTAAAAGACGAGTTAAAAAATTATGGAGAAACTGTTCTTTTAGTATATGGGAAAAACTCTATAAAAAAGAGTGGACTTTATGATAAAGTCATTGAAATTTTAAAGGAATCTAATAAAAAAGTGGTAGAATTAGCTGGAATAAAATCAAATCCAACATATAATCAAATGATGGAAGGAGCAAGACTTGTTAGAGAAAACAATGTTGATTTAATTTTAGGAGTAGGTGGAGGTTCAGTTATAGATTGTTCTAAAGCTATATCTGTATCTGCATACTGTGATGGAGATGCTTGGGAAAAATATTGGATAAACTTTGAAGAGGTAAATAATAAAATTGTTCCAGTAGGAAGTATTTTAACAATGGCTGGTACTGGTTCTGAAATGAATGGTGGTTCTGTAATAACTCATGAAGAGAAAATGTTGAAAAATGGAAGAGTTTTTTCTCCTGAAGTTTATCCCAAATTTTCTATATTAAACCCTGAATATACTTATACAGTTCCTAAATATCAAATGATAAGTGGAATTTTCGATACCCTTTCTCACCTTATGGAGCAATATTTTTCTGGAGATGACAATAACACTACTGACTATATTCTAGAAGGTGTTATAGAAGCCCTTATTGATAATGCTAGAGTAGCTTTAAAAAATCCTGAAGATTACGAAGCAAGAAGTAATATTATGTGGTGTACAACTATTGGTCTTAATACAATTACAGGAGTATCTAAAGCACAGGACTGGGAAGTTCATATGATAGAGCACCAACTTGGAGCATATACTGACTGTGCCCATGGAATTGGACTAGCTATCATCTCTATCCCTTACTATAAATATATTTACAAATATGGTTTAGATAAATTTGTAAGATTTGCTGAAAAAATATGGAAAGTTGAAAGTAAAAATCTAACTAAAGATGAGATTGCTCTTGCTGGAATTGAAAAACTTTCTGAATTTATAAAAGAGTTAGGTATCCCTACTACATTGAGGGAGGTAGGAGCTACTGAAGATATGTTACCTAAAATAGCTAACTCTTCTGTAATTCTTGATGGAGGATACAAAAAATTAACTCCTGATGAAATTTTAACTATTTTAAAAGAAGCTTATTAATTATAAAATAATTTATTAAATAAAAAAGCTCAAGAGTGTTTTTAAAACTTTCAACATTCTTGAGTTTTTTATATTTACTATATCTTTTATTTTTTACTCTCTACATATGAAAATAATCTCTCTTCTAACCAATAGTGTTCTCCAAAAAATCTAGCATATCCCACATGTCCACCATATTTTGTAATCTGCAAAGTTATATACTTATTTCTTCTAGCTTCCTTTATGGGATAACAGCTCTCTGACATAATCGGGTCATCTTCAGCCATCAATATGAGGGTAGGTATCTTAATAAATGGTATAGACTTTTTAGGGCTTACTCTCTCATAGTAATCTAAAGCATCTCTATATCCATATTGTGGAGCTGTAAAAACATTATCAAACTCCTCTATTGTTTGGCATTTTAAAACAGTATCTACATTGATCTTATCTGGATAAATTGTAGATTTTTCTACTATCTTTTTCTTCAGCTTATCCATAAAATATTTAGTATAGATTTTATTTTCTTTCTTTAAAAAAGTTCTAGCACTTCCTAAAGGGTCGCAAGGGGCAGAAACAGCCATAGCACAATAAAGATTTTTAGGTAGTTCTTTTCTACTTCCTAAGTAATTTAATACAAGTCCTCCACCTAGACTAAATCCTGCTATTACAACTTTTTTATAGTCAGAAGTTTTTTTCAATACCTCTTCTAAATCCTCTATCTGTCCCATATTATAAAATTTTATCTTCTTATTTGCCTCTCCACTACACCCTCGATAATTCATAGCTAAGATATCCCAACCTCTTTCAGAAAAATACTTAGCCATTCCCTGTATATATTTACTTCTAGAGCTTCCCTCCAGCCCATGACACAATACTATTACATTATTACTTCCTCTTTTTATCCAATCTATGTCTAAAAAATCTAAATCTGGTGTATTTATTCTCTCTCTTCTATATTTTACCTCTATATTTCTAAAAATAGTTGGAAAACAAGTATTTATATGTCCATTTTTAAATAAAAAACTTGGTTTATAATCCAATTCAATCCCTCCAATTTATTACCATACTATTATATGGCAAAAAATAGATTTTTTCTAGAGTTTTCTCTTCCTTACTTGACTTTTTTTTATATTTCCTGTATCTTTTTATTATACAAATCATACAAGGTGAAATTATGAGCAGGAGAAAACTTTTTTTTATACTATTTCCTCTTTTTATAGGAGTTGGAATATATTTTCTATATAGAAGCAGAAACCTCTTCTACTTTAAAATTTTTACAACACATCCTCTTATCTATAGCTATGTTATAAAAATTAGAGATATAGCTTGGCTATATCGTAAACATCTTCCTCTTTGGAGTGTATATTCACTTCCAGATGGACTTTGGTTATTTTCTTTTGGGGCTATTCTCTTAATTGAGAGATTTTTTTATTCTTTTCACTTTATAGTTTTTACAGTAATTTATATTTTTATGGTAACTTTAGAATTTTTACAAAAATATTTTGGTGGACATGGAACTCTACTTGGAACTTTTGATAAATTAGATATACTCTTTTTTACTCTAGGCTATACTTTCATTGTGTTAATTTCATATTACCTTCACAAAAAAGATAAAAAAATTATAAAAGATATCAGTTTTATTAGTAAAAGGAAAGAATTTTCAGAAGATATTAAGTTTATAATCATCTTTACAATTTTAGGTATATTACCTAGTCTATTTTAAGACTAGGTTTTTTATTTGTTTTGTGCTAAAATATTTTTATCAAATATACAAGGGGGATAATTATGGATTTAAATTTTTTATTAGATGATGTTATAAAAAATAGAAGAGCTCTTCATCAAATACCAGAAACAGCTCTTACTGAATTTAAAACACAAAAATATTTAAAAGATTATCTTATCTCAATAGGACTAAATCCTCAAGAGATTTGTGAAACAGGGCTATATGTATATATTGAGGGAAAAGATAAAGAAAATTGTATTGCCTTTCGTTCTGATATAGATGCTCTTGATATTTTAGAGGAAAACAATATTGAATTTGCCTCTAAACATAAAGGAAAAATGCACGCTTGTGGACATGATGGGCATATGGCTACTCTTTTAGGGTTTGCTAAGTACCTAACTACTATTCAACCACTAGAAAAAAGTGTACTTTTAATATTCCAACCAGCTGAAGAAGCTCCTGGTAGAGCTAAAGAGATATGTCAATCTGGACTTTTACAAAAATATTCTGTAAAAGAAGTCTATGGATTACATCTATTCCCAGAATTACCAGAGGGAACAATAGGAACTAGAGCTGGAGCTTTCTTCGCTCAACCTACTGTTATCCATGGAAAAATCACTGGAAAAAGTGGACATGGAGCTATGCCACATAAAGGAGTAGATGCTCTTCAAGCTTTTACTAAAGTTGTAGATGCATACCAAACTATAATCTCTAGAAATTTCTCTCCTTTTGAAACAACAGCTCTAACTATTGGTAAATTCCAAGGAGGAAGTGCTTTTAATATTCTACCTGAAACAGTGGAGTTCTGGGGAACACTTAGAACATTTTCACAAGCAAACACAGATTTTGCTATAAAAAGAATTAAAGAGATACATAGAGGAATAGAGATAGCTTACAATGTAAAAATTGAAGAGAATCTTGAGGTTATGTATCCACCTGTTACAAATGATGAAAAGCTATATAATAAATTTTTAAAAACTATAGAGGGAATTCCTTGTGTAGAATATGAACCTCTTGCTATTGCTGAAGATTTTGCTTACTATCAACAAGAAGTACCTGGATTATTTGTTCTATTAGGCACTAGAAATGAAGAAAAAGGATTTACACAAGCTCTTCATAATTGTAGATTTAACTTTGATGAGAAAGCTTTACTTACAGGAATAGAGATGTTTGCTAAAATTTACCACAATTTTAAATAATAGTAAATTTTTGTAAAAATTTGTGATATAATGCTAGTAGATATAAATTAAAAGGTGGTTAAAAATGTTAAACAAAGGTATTGTTAAAAAAATTGATGGAAATAAAATTATTGTAAAACTTTATAAAGATACTGCATGCTCTCATTGTAGTGGTTGTAGTGGAGATAGTAAATATGGAAAAGATTTTGAATTTACAACTGATATGAAAGCTGAAATAGGAGATACTGTTACCTTTGAAATATCTGCTGGAAAAGTTATAAAAGCTGCTTCTATTGCCTATGTTTTTCCTGCTGTGGCTATGATAGTTGGATATTTTTTAGGAGAGAAGCTTCTTGAACTTAGCGAAAATCAAAGTATTATCACAAGTTTTGTAGCTCTAGTTCTATCTTTTGGAGTACTATACTTTTACGATAAACTTGTAGTTAAAAAGAGAACTAACTCTGAGATAGAGATTATCTCTATTGAAAAAGAGGATACTTCTAATATGATAGATAGTTGTAAAAATAAAAACGCTTGGTAATCAAGCGTTTTTACTTTTCTCTTCTCTCTCTAATTTAGAAAATATACACCCACAGTAATCCTGTCTATATAAATCATACTCTTTTGATATATTTACAGAACGTAAATATCTACTCTTCTTTTTAAAATCTCCATTTAAAAACTTAACTCCATATTTTTCTCCAAAGCTCTCTCCTAACTCATTTATCCATTGAGAGTTTTTCATAGGGCTGATGCTCAAAGCTGAAGTAAAATAGTCAAAGCCTAGCTCCTTAGTTTTAATAGCAGTTTCTTCTAAACGAAGTCCATAGCACTTATAGCATCTCTCCCCTCCCTCTTTAGCTTTTTCTAATCCTTTTACCTTTTCAAAAAATTCCTCTTTAGGATTGTATCTTCCCTCTATTACCTCTATATCATATCCTCTTCTTCTATGGTAATCTCTTTGCTCCTCTAATCTCTTTCTATACTCATCTTCAAAAGTTATATTCGGATTATAGAAAAATACTGTCAGTTGAAAGTATTGTAATAGATACTCTATCACAGCACAACTACAGGGAGCACAGCAAGAATGAAGTAAAAGTTTAGGTTTTCTTCCCTCTTCTGCTATTTTTTTTATCTCCTTTTCCATTAATAAATCATAATTTTGTTTCAACTTTCTCCTCCTTTGGCATACAGTACCATTTAAATTCACACTCTCCACACTTTTCCCCATACTCTCTTGGATTAAAATCTCCACTGATAAGCCTTTCAGCTATATAATCAAACCTTTTTATAGTCCTATCTATACTTTTTTCCTCTAGCTCTATCTCTACTAGAGAATTTTCTTCCTCAATATAGTAAAGATATGCTTTTGTCTCGTCAAGGGTATATCTCTCCTTTAGAAGATATGTATATATCTCTAACTGTCTTTTATAGATTTCTACTCTAGCTTTATCATAAGCCCCTGTTTTGAAATCTATTAGCTCTACTCCATTAGAGGTTTTTCTCAATAAATCTAGAGTTCCCTCTATTATATAATCTTTTTCTACACTATAGTTTTTTACCTCAGTAGATATTATACTCTTTAGATTATTTCTATCTAGGTATCTCTCTACCTCTAATTTTACTTTTTCTCTTATCTCCCCACTGAAATCAGTTCTCAAATTTTTCTCTAAAGAGCTACCTATATTTTCTATTAACTCTTTTAAACTCTCCCTTTGAAAAATTCCAGATAAAAACTCTTTATGTATTCTCTCTATTACCTTATGCACAAAAATTCCATAGTAAGTTTTAGGATTACTTAGAGCTTTAAATTTAAAATCCTTAATAAATCTATATTTTAAAGGACAAAATTCATATAGAAGTATATGCCCAGTATATGATAATAACTCTTTATTTTCTGTAACTTTTAATGGCTCTACCTCTAAATTTTTTAACTGAAATCTCTCATCATCTACATATGGAATAGATTCATACATTGGTCTAAAAGTTCTAGATGGTAACTCATTTCTTCCTGAACGATTTTCTATACTTGTAAGTACTAAAAGATTTTGAGCACGAGAAAAAGCTGTGTAATAGATTCTCCAAAAATCAAAAATATTTTTCCTATCCCTTGGCTCATAATCATCCCCAAGCCTTAATAACTCCTCAAGGATATCCTCCTCTGTCTTTCCTCTCTCCACAGGAGAAGAGTCCAATGAACCTACTACTACAATTGGAAACTCCAATCCTTTAGCTTGATGGAAAGTAAGAAATGGGATAGCTCCCAGTGGAAACTCCTCTTTATTTTCATATTCATCTACTCTTTTTTGATATAGATTTTTCATATACACCATAAAGAAATATCTTACAACTTTTTCTATCTCCTCTTTAGCTATATCCTCTACCTTAGACAATCTCTCAAATTTTTCCAATATCTCAGTAAAAACTCCTAGATTATATGTTTCTCTTCCCTCGTTTACCCCTTCACTCTCTAGTTTTATAAACTTTTTAAATGTCTCAAACTGTAATAGAGAGTAGAAAATCTTCCTTAAACTTGGAATAGTTATTACCTCTTCACTGGCATTGGCTTTTCTTCTTTCAACTAACCATTTATATAGCTCTTCATCATCTTGTATCACTTTTTTTAATTGAGTTAAACAATCTTTATAGTAATAAAATACTGACTGTCCTCTATTTTGTACCTCATCTAATACTAGATATTTACATTGAGGAAAATATACAAGAAGAGCTCCTATTGTAAGCTTTATCTCAATTCTATCAAAAAAATCTTTAGAACGTGGAGAGTATATTGGGATTCCACACTCTTCTAAATAGTTTTTTAACTCTTTTACATTAGGATTTTGCACACTTCTAAAAAGAAAAGCTACTTGGCTATAATCAGATATTTTTTTAGTTGTATAGAGTTTTTTTATAAATTTATATATATTATTCTTCCAATGTTTCTCAGAATCTCCACCTATTCTTATAACTCCACTAGTTTTTGAAAACTCTTTATCCTCTGGAGCTACTATCTCTTTTTCATACCTAAACTCTCTCCAATTGATAAGCTTTATCCATCTATTGCAAAATCTTATAATATCTTCATGGGAACGATAGTTTATATCTAAGTTTATCTTTTTACATCTTCCCTTTTCAAATCTCTCTGGAAATCTTAAGATATTTCTAACTGTTGCCCCTCTAAATCTGTATATTCCTTGGTCATCATCTCCCACTACACAGATATTCTCTTTTTTTGCTCCCAACATAAAAATTATCTTTTCTTGAATAGTATTAGTATCCTGATACTCATCTATCATTATATACTCTATCCTGCTTTGTAATTTTTCTAATACCTCTTCTCTATGAAGTATTCTATATAGCTCTCTTTGAATAGTAGTAAAATCCATCAGATTTTCCTCTACTAGCATCTCATGATATACCCTATGAGCCTCTTTTAAAAATAGGATTTTTCTATTTTCAGTTCTTATATTATCTAATCTTTTTCCCTCTTCATTTATCTTATTGAGCCACCATAGAATTTTTTTACTTCTCTCCCAACTATTTATCCCTGGAATATCTTTAAAAAAATCTCTATATCCCTCTATCTCACTAAATCTTTTTATTCTACTATATATAAAAAATTGTTGATCAATATCATCTAATACTCTATATCCATCTCTAAAAAAAGAGTACTCAATATTCTCATCTATCATTCTTAAAAATATAGAGTGAAGAGTTCCAATATACATCTCATTTACATTTATTTTCTCATTTCTCTCTTTTATTCTATCAGATATTCTTACTAATAACTCCCTAGCTGATTTTTCTGTAAAAGTTGAAAGAAAAATATTTTCTGGCTTCACTTTTTTCTCTACTAAAAGATATATAGCCCTTTCTACTAATGTTCTAGTTTTACCAGAACCTGGTCCAGAAATCAAAAGTAATGGTCCCTCTGTGCTCCTTACTGCCTCATACTGTTTCTCATTTAATTCCATCTCTTCCCTCCTTTTCTTTTCAAATAAATTATATCATATCTAATTATTTTTCCCACTGAAATTTTTTCCAAATATTTGTTAAATTATACTTGAATTTTTTTGAAAAAAAGGTTATTATCAAATTAAGTGGATAAAATTATTTGGGGTGAGTAGATGAAAGTTTTACATAGACTTTTATTACATTGGATTTATATGTTATGTTTTTTTGGGGGATTTATTAATACAGTTAGTATTGTTAAATACTCCTATACTGTTTCACACTTTACTGGACACGTATCTAAGGTGGCTATTAATATCGGGCAAGGAAATCTTTCAGAGGTTTTTAAAATTCTCTCTATTATTATAGCTTTTGCTCTTGGTTCTACTATCTCTGGTTTTCTTGTTGATGGTAGAGAGTTTAACCTAAAAAGAAGATATGGATATTCTATGCTTATTTTAGGTGTTGGACTTCTTATTTTATACACTACTGTAAAAGATACTTGGCTATTTTTTTACTACCTACCTTTTATGATAGGAGTACAAAATGGACTTTTTATCTCTTATAAGGGAGTTGTTGTAAGAACTAGCCATATCAGTGGAAATATTACAGATGCTGGAGTATATCTTGGACACTGTCTAAAAGGAAAAATACAAGATAAATGGAAAGTTTATTTCTGTTTATTTAGTGTTCTAGCTTTTTTAGTTGGTGGTTTCTGTGGAGTAGAGCTTTATTTCCTTTTTAAAGATGGTGTTTTTATAATAGCAGGTATTGGTTATTTAACTATCGCTTTTATATATTTCTCTTTAAGACATAGATATAGACACGTTCTTCATCTTACTGATGAACATTATCATTTTCAATAAAAAAAGCTGAGTAGCATTAAAAAAATGCTTTACTCAGCTCTCTTTTTTTGTATAATATAGTCGCCAAACAAAAT
>ENA-ORVB01000953-ORVB01000953.1-human-gut-metagenome-genome-assembly--contig:-NODE-953-length-21557-cov-2.2763_pt1 | contig 21557 bp, 24 predicted proteins | sample MGYA00242090_ERZ509231 | MGnify/ENA primary metagenome ERZ509231 (study PRJEB26280, sample SAMEA2338798) | human gut metagenome | biome: human gut; feature: human-associated habitat; material: faeces...
ATATATATTATAATATATTTATATATAAAATTGTTGTTGTTGTAGAGGCTGTGAATTTGTTGAAAAGTCCACAAACCCTTGATAAAATCTATAAAAATTAATTAACAGTGACTGTGCAAAAATATAAATTTTATTTACAGAAATCCACAGTGGAAAAATACAATAAAAAAGTATTCACATTTTGCTAAAATAATAAACATTAATAAACACAAAGTTATCCACATATCCACAATTACTGTGGATATGTCTTTAAAATTTAAGTTATAAACAGGAGTAGAAAAGTACGAGTTTCTACTATATATAATGTGTGTTGTTTTAGAGAGCAATATTAATTGCCAATTATTCTTTTTTCTATACTTTTTATTTCAGCTGCTCTTTCTTTATCTGTTTCAAGAATTTTACATATTTTATCACAGCCATTCATTACTGTAGAATGGTCACGACCACCAAACTTATCGCCTATTTCTTCAAGACTGTCTTCAAGAAGTTTACGGCAAAGGTACATTGCTATATGTCTATAGGTAGTAAGAGGCTTAGTTCTTCTTTTAGATAAAAGCTCATCAACTGATATTTTATAAAAATCTGCTACAGTTTCTTGAATGTAAGCTACTGTAACATTAGCTTTATTGTCACGAATAACATCTTTCATAACTTCTTCTGCTAATTCCATATCAATAACTCTATTATTAAACTTAGCATAAATAACAATTTTCTTTAAAGTACCTTCCATTTCTCTTATGTTGGAAGTAATGGTATAAGCTATGTACTGTAAAATTTCATTAGGAATTTTAATATTCATAGTTTCAGCTTTTTTTGCAAGAATAGCTGTTCTAGTTTCAAAATCAGGAGCTTTAATATCAAAAATAAGTCCCTTAGACATTCTTGAAACAAGTCTGTCAGTAAGTGTTTTAATTTCTTGTGGTTTACGGTCAGAGCACATTACAATTTGTTTTTTTGCGTCAAAAAGGGCATTAAAAGTATGGAAGAACTCTTCCTGTGCTGCTTCTTTACCTGAAAGGAACTGAACATCATCAATAAGAAGAAGGTCAAGTTCTCTATATTTTTCCTTAAATTCAATAGTTCGCTTATCTCTAATAGCTTCAACAAGTTCTGTAGTAAACTTTTCACAAGAAACATACATAACCTTAGCGTTTGGGTTACATTTTGTAACATGGTTACCAATAGCGTGCATAAGGTGTGTTTTACCAAGACCAACACCACCATAAAGGAATAGTGGGTTATACATATCGTCTTCTCCGGGATTGTCTGCAACAGCAACAGCTGCAGCATAAGCTATATTGTTAGATGCACCTACTATATAGTTACTAAAAACATAGTCTGGAATTAGTCCATTAGAACCTTGTTTAACTTGAGGTTTTTCTTGAGTTATAACTACAGGTTCATTATCATCTGGAACTTCGTCCTCAAATATAAATGTCATAGGTTTTGAAAAAACTTGACTAATAGCCTTATTTAATTTGTCAGAATACTTCTTTTTAATAATATCTTTGTAAGCTGAGACGCCCATACTAATAGAGCAAATAAAAAGACTGTCAGTATATCTAACAGGCTGTATAGGTGATATAAAGGCATCAAATGTAATTTCGTTCATATCCTGCTTAAGAACATCAATAATTTGTTGCCAATACAAATCAATGTTTGCCATTGTGTTCTCCTTTCACTTTGAATTAAATTTATAATAAAATATAGTAATATACAAATTTGCTTATCCACAAATTAACTTTTATTAACAATGGTGGATAAGTATATATATACACAGTTTAACCTCCAAAATGTTATTAAATGTGTGTAATTTTAAAGGTTATCCACACAGTTTTCCACAAATTGTTGATAACTCTATAGATAATTGACTTTTTTATTATATCATAAAAGGGGTGGTTTTTCTACTAAATTTTACACTAAATATTTGTGTAGATTTTAGTATTTTTATACATATACACATTAGCATAAATAAAGTAACATTTGTTGACAAATATATATTGAAATATTTTTACATCAGTGATATAATTAAATTGGTGTATTATATAACAAAGGAGATAAAACAATGGATTTTATTAAAGGTATAGCTGAAGCAATAGCTAAAGCTGCTGATTTAGATATAAATGAAACAGAAGTTGCTATAGAAATTCCAAAAGCAGGTATGGGTGATTATGCTTTTCCTTGCTTTAGACTTGCAAAGGTACTTAGAAAAGCTCCTCCTATAATAGCAAAGGATATTGCTGAAAAAATTGTTAAGCCGGATTTTGTATCTGAAATACAGGTAGTTAATGCTTACATTAATTTTTATGTAGACAAAGCTGTATTTGTTAAAAATGTGTTAAAGTCTGTAAATGAAAAGGGTGGCAAGTATATTAACTCTAGTATTGGTGAGGGAAAGACTATAGTCATTGATTATTCTTCACCTAATATTGCAAAACCTTTCCATATTGGTCATTTAAGGTCAACAGCTATTGGTAATAGTTTATATAAGATTTATAAGGCTTTAGGTTACAATGTAGTAGGTATTAACCATTTAGGAGATTGGGGAACTCAATTTGGCAAACTTATTGTTGCATACAAAATGTGGGGCAACAAAGATGCTGTTGAAAGAGATGATATTAAGGAACTTTCAAGAATCTATGTTAAATTTCACGAAGAAGCTGAAAAAAATCCATCTCTTAATGATGAAGCTAGAAGTTGGCTTGTTAAAATGCAGGAGGGTGACAAAGAGGCTTTAAGTCTTTGGAAGTGGTTCTGTGAAATTAGTATGAAAGAATTTAACAGAATTTATGATAGACTTGGAATTACATTTGATAGTTATGCAGGAGAAAGTTTTTATAATGATAAGATGCAGGCTGTTGTTGATGAAATTAAGGAGAAAAATCTTCTTACAGAAAGTCAAGGTGCTCAAATTGTTGACCTTGAGGAATATAAAATGCCTCCTTGTCTTATTTTAAGAAGTGATGGTGGTACTTTATATCCTACAAGAGATATTTCAGCTGCTATCTATAGAAAAGAAACTTATAATTTTGACAAGTGTATATATGTAACTGCTCTTGACCAAAATTTACACTTTGCTCAGTGGTTTAAGGTTATTGAATTAATGGGTTATGATTGGGCTAAGGATTTAGTGCATACTCCATTTGGTTTAGTTAGTCTTGGAGATGGCAAGTTAAGTACAAGAAAAGGTCATGTTGTATTAATGGAGGATATTCTTAACCAATCTGTTGATAAAACTAAGAATATAATAGAAGAAAAAAATCCTAATCTTCCAAATAAAGAGGAAATTGCTGAAGAAGTTGGTATTGGTGCCATTGTATTTGATGACTTATTTAATAGCAGAATTAAGAATGTTGTGTTTGATTTTGATAGAATGCTTAATTTTGATGGTGAAACAGGTCCTTATGCACAGTATACTCACGCTAGAGCTTGCAGTATAATTAAAAAGGCTGAAATTAATAAGGCTTATGAAAATGTTGATTATAGTCTTTTATGTGATGAGTCAAGTTTTAATGTTTGCAAGGTTATAAATGATTTTCCTGATAAGGTAAAAGAGGCTGCTGAAAAAAATGAACCTTATATAGTAGCTAGACAGGTTATTGAAGTTTGTAAAGCATTTAATAAGTTCTATAATGAAAACAATATTATTAATAGTGAAGAAAATGTGAAAAAAGCAAGGCTTAATATTGTATTTGCTGTAAGGGATATTCTTAAAGCCGGATTAGAACTTTTAGGTGTAAAAGCTCCAGAACAAATGTAAAATTATATAAAATTACAGAATAAAACAAAAATACACAAATTTTTAACTGAAATTTGTGTATTTTTTTTGTTTATTGATATTTAAGGTAAAGGAAATTTGTGTTATACTATTGTTAGTAATATTAATGTAAATGTTTCACGTGAAACATTAAAATGAAAGGATAAATTGTTATGGGTAAGGTTATTGCAATAGCAAACCAAAAAGGTGGTGTAGGTAAAACTACAACTACTATAAATTTGGCTGCTTATTTGGCTGAAATGAATAAAAAGATTCTTGTTGTGGATTCTGACCCTCAGGGTAATACTACAACAGGCTTAGGTATTGACAAAAATAATGTAAATGGAACATTTTATGATGTTTTAACTAACAATATGGCATTTAATGACGCTGTAGAAAGTACAAATTTTGATGAGTTTCAAATAGATGTACTTCCTACAGATATTCAGCTTTCTGGTGCTGAAATTGAGTTAATTAATTTTGATAGGAGAGAATACATACTTAAAAATATTGTTGATGATAATAATTTAAGGGATAAATATGATTATATTCTTATTGATTGTCCTCCATCATTAAATATTCTTACTCTTAATGCTATGACTTGTGCTAATTCTGTTCTTATTCCTTTACAGTGCGAATTTTTGGCGTTAGAAGGTCTTAGTCAGTTTTTGCATACATACAACTTAGTTAAAGAAAAACTTAATCCGGCTATTGAAATTGAAGGTGTAGTATTTACAATGTATGATGCTAGAACTAACTTATCAATGCAGGTAGTTGAAGAAGTAACTAATTATTTAGGTGCTGATTTATTTAAATGTATTGTACCTAGAACAGTTAGATTAAGTGAAGCACCTAGCCACGGTCTTCCTATTAATCTATATGATAGAAAAAATAAAGGTGCTGAGGCTTATGAGTTACTGGCTGAAGGTATTATTAATAAAGAATAGTAAGTGATGAATGTTTTTTATTAAATACAGGAAAAACAAAAAAATCTTATAATCATAAATTTTTTACTTTGTAAAGGAATTTAAGTTTTTAACTTAAAAGTCCACTATAAAAATGGAGTAATAATTTTATTATTATATTAATTAGAAAGGCTATGGTAAAAAATATGGCATTACAAAAGAAAGGTTTAGGTATGGGTTTAGGTGCTTTAATGTCATCAAACGACTTAGAAAGTGCTGGAAATAAAATACACGAAATAGATATTAACAAAATTAATCCTAATAAAAATCAGCCAAGGACTTATTTTAATGATGATGCTTTACAGGAACTTGCTGATTCAATAAGTGAAATTGGAATTATACAACCATTAATAGTTAAAAAAAATGGTGAATTTTATGAAATAATAGCAGGTGAAAGAAGATGGAGAGCAGCTAGAATGGCTGGTCTTAGAAAAGTACCTGTTATTGTAAAGGACTTTGATGATTTAAAAACTCTTGAAGCTGCATTAATTGAAAATGTACAGAGAGAGGACTTAAATCCTATGGAAGAAGCATTTACTTATGTAAGATTTGCTGATGAATTTAATTTAAGTCAAGAAGAAATTGCTAAAAAGGTTGGCAAAAGTCGTTCAGCAGTTGCCAACTCTATGCGACTTGTAAATCTTGACCCTAGAGTACAAATTTTTGTTAAAGAGGGCAAGTTATCTAATGGGCACGGCAGAACTCTTTTAGGTATTGAGGATAGTGAGCTTCAGTTTGAATTGGCTGAAAAAATAATTGATGATGGGTTAAGTGTAAGACAAACAGAAGAACTTGTTAAAGCTACTATTGAAAATTTGAACAAGCCTCTTGAAGAAAAGGTAGAAAAAGAACAAACAACTGTAAATCCTGAAGTTGCTAGAGAATGTTTAAGAATTTCTAACGAACTTAAGAATATTTTTGGTACAAAAGTAAATATTAAGAATAATAAAAATAAGGGTAATGGCAAAATAGAAATAGAATATAGTAGCGTTGATGATTTAGATAGAATTGTTGGTTTAATTAAGTCTAAAATGATTGATATAAATTAATAATTGAAAATGTTTCACGTGAAACAAAAGGAAAATAAAATGTATAAAATTATATTTTGTGATTTAGATGGTACATTACTAGACGACAATAGAAATGTATCAGATATTAATAAAAATGCAATAAATAAAGCTATTGAAAAAGGTTGTAAGTTTGTTATTTGTAGTGGTCGCTCTAATATGAGTATTGACTATTTTAATAAAATATTTAATTTTGACAAAATAAAAAATTATGCTGTAGCTTTTAATGGTGCCTATATTTATGAAACTAATACTAAGAAAAAACTTGTGGAACATTTAGTTCCTTCAACTTGTGCAATTAAAGCTATTAATATGTGTAGAAAATTTAATGTAGATATTATGGTTTATAAAAATGAAATGCTTTATTTTGATGCACCAACTATTAGGACCGATACTTATGCCAAAAGAAATATGGTAAATACAACTATAGTTAATAATTTAATAGAAGTTGCCAGTGAGCCAGTATCAAAGGTTATTATAATAGGTGATAATGAAGAACTTAAAAAAGTTGAAAATAAAGTTATGTCAACAAATATAAAAAATGAAATGACAACTTTTTTTTCTGCTGATATTTTGTATGAGTTTAACCCTATTGGAATTGATAAGGGTACTGGGTTAAAAGAACTTAGTGAAATTCTTAATGTTAATATAAAAGAAACTATTGCTATTGGAGATAACTATAATGATTTATCAATGATAAAAGCTGCTGGATTAGGTGTATGCTGTATTAATGGTGAAGATGGAGTGAAAAAGTTTGCTGATTATGTTACAATAACAGATAATAATGAAGGTGCAGTAGCTGAAGTGATTAATAAATTTATACTTAATTAATTGTAAAAAAATACTTGCATTTTATTGGTGTTATGTTATAATAATAAGGTAATAATAGATAATGCCTTTGAGAAGGACTAAACCTATGGATTTATTCAGAGAGTTATCGGTTGGTGAAAGATAATTATTGATATAGGAATTCCACCCTTCAAGCATAGCAGGCATTTTGATGAAAGTCAAAAGGGTATGCCCTTTATAGCTAATTGAGTGGCAATAATTTTTATTGCAATTTGGGTGGCAACACGGATAATATTCGTCCCATAGTTTATACTATGGGACTTTTTTATTTATTTTTATTTTTGGAGGAAGAAAATGCTTGATATTAAGTTTTTAAGAGAAAATCCTGATGTAGTTAAGGAAAATATTAAAAAGAAATTTCAGGATAAGAAAATTGAATTAGTAGATAAGGTTATTGAACTTGACAAAGAAGCTAGAGCTACACAGCAGGAGGCTGATGGATTAAGAGCTGATAGGAAGAAACTTTCTAAGCAGATTGGTGCTTTAATGGGTCAAGGTAAGAAAGATGAGGCAGAAGCTGTTAAGGCAGAGGTTAATTCTCAGGGTGAAAGACTTGCTGAATTAGAAGAAAAGGAACAGACTTTACAGAAAGAAATAACTGAAATAATGATGGTTATTCCTAACATTATTGACCCTAGTGTTCCTATTGGTAAAGATGATAGCGAAAATGTAGAAATTCAGAAATATGGTGAACCTGTAGTCCCAGATTTTGAAATTCCATATCATACTGAAATTATGGAAAAATTAAATGGTATTGACCTTGATTCTGCAAGAAAAGTTGCAGGTAATGGATTTTATTATTTAATGGGTGATGTAGCAAGACTTCATTCTGCTGTTACTGCTTATGCAAGAGATTTTATGATTGATAGAGGTTTTACTTATTGTATTCCTCCTTATATGATTAGAAGTAATGTAGTTACTGGTGTTATGTCATTTGCAGAAATGGATTCTATGATGTACAAAATTGAGGGTGAAGATTTATTCTTAATTGGTACTAGTGAACATTCTATGATTGGTAAGTTTATTGATACTATTTTAAAGGATGAAGATTTACCTCAGACTCTTACTAGTTTCTCACCTTGTTTTAGAAAAGAAAAGGGTGCTCACGGTATTGAGGAAAGAGGCGTATATAGAATTCATCAATTTGAAAAGCAGGAAATGATAGTTGTTTGTCAGCCAGAAGATAGTAAAATGTGGTTTGATAAGTTATGGCAGAATACAGTTGATTTCTTTAGAACACTTGATATTCCTGTTAGAACACTTGAGTGCTGTTCAGGTGACCTTGCAGATTTAAAGGTTAAGTCTATTGATGTTGAGGCTTGGTCTCCAAGACAGCAGAAGTATTTTGAAGTAGGTAGCTGTTCTAACTTAGGTGATGCTCAGGCTAGAAGACTTAAGATTAGAGTACACGGTGAAAAGGGTAAGTATTTTGCTCATACTCTTAATAACACTTGTGTTGCACCTCCTAGAATGTTAATTGCTTTCCTTGAAAATAATCTTAATGAGGATGGTTCTGTTAATATTCCTAAGGCTTTACAGCCATATATGGGTGGTAAGAAAATCATTAAGCCGGCAAAATAATAAAATATATGTGCCATCGGGGGTGATGTTATGTCAGATAATATGGAAGAATTAGTAAAGAAAATTAATCATTTAGCTCATAAAGCTAAGACTATAGGGCTTACTCCCGATGAGGAAGTTGAAAGAGCTAAATTAAGAAAAGAATATTTAAAACTTTTTAAAGAAGGATTTAAGAAAAATTATCTTGATAAGTTATACACTATTGATGAAAATGGAAATAAGGTTAAAATTGAAAAAATTAAGAAGTAGGTGTATTGGTTGGATTTAAACAGAGATAATATTAAAAAACTTCTATTGATTATTGTTTTTGCTATAGCTGTTTTTACAGCTTTTCAGAGAATTGATAAAATATTTTATTATATAGGATTAACATTAAGTATTTCATTGCCTTTTATAATAGGTGGTGCAATAGCTTTTATACTTAATGTGCCTATGAATGCAATAGAAAAATATATTTTTAATAATAAAAAAATTTTTAAAAAACTACCTAATAAATCAAAATATAGACCTATTAGTCTTATATTATCTATTATTTTAGTTGTACTTATATTTTCTGGTGTTATAAATACAGTTGTACCTCAGCTTATTAATACTTTTCATAGTATAGCTAATAGTATTTATTCATTTTTACCTAAAGCTGTAAATTTCTTTTCAACAGTTGTAAAAAGTGAAGATGCAGCAGAATATATTGACAAATTAAAAAATATGGATTGGCAAACTGTAGCTAATTATACAGGAAACTTTTTAAAAGGTGGAGGAAGTTTTTTAAATTCAACTATTGGTGTTGTTACAACTATATTTAGTACAACTGTAAATATATTGATTGGTATAATATTTGCAGTATATATACTTTTACAAAAGGAAAAACTTTCTGTACAAGCTGTAAAGATAATGTTTGCAATATTGCCTAAAAAATTTGCTGAAAGTTCTTTATCTGTAGCAAAACTTAGTTATAGGACTTTTTCATCTTTTGTAACTGGTCAGTGTCTTGAGGCTTGTATATTAGGAACAATGTTCTTTGTTGTATTAGGTATTATTAGATTGCCTTATAGTCTTTTAATAGGTGTTTTGATTGCATTTACGGCTCTTATACCTATTGTTGGGGCTTTTATAGGTTGTGTTATATCTGCACTTCTTATATTTATGATAAGTCCTATACAAGCACTTATATTTGTTATTGTTTTTCTTATTCTTCAACAGATTGAGGGAAATTTAATATATCCTCACGTTGTAGGTAATTCAGTTGGTTTACCTTCAATTTGGGTACTTGTTGCTGTTACTATTGGTGGCAATATGTTTGGTATTGTTGGTATGCTTGTGTTTATTCCGTTGTCATCAGTTCTTTATACATTGTTTAGGGGCTGGGTTCATAAGCAACTTGATTTTAATAATATCGATATAAATAAATATTTTTAGTGTCTTTTCATTGTTATTTTTATATATAGTAACAAAGGCGAAAGTTATATTTACAGCTTTCGTCTTTTTTTATTATAAAATATTAGAAAATATGTTCTATATATTGACAAACAAATGTTCTAATGATATTATATTAGTAGGTAAAAAATAGCATAATCTGATTTGAGGTGATAAATATTGACAGAAAAAGAAAAAACTAAACTTAAAAATTTGCTTAATGCTTGGGGAAGTTATAAATATATAATAACAGTAGAGAAAAGAGAACTTGAAGATATAAAACTTATGTATAAATCTATGAAGGATTTTCAAACAGACTGTATTGACTCTATGGCTAATGAAAATAAAATAAATAAGTCTTTAAAAGATTCATTTGAAAAAAATATAAAACTTTGTCAAGGGAGGCTTGAAAAACTAAACAATCTTATTAAAACAAATATGGAAAGTAAACAAAAAATTGATGACATTGTTGATTCATTATCACATACAGAACAATATATATTAAAAGCTCGTTATGTTAAAAACATTTCTTGGGAACTTATGCCATTAAATCTACCCTTTGAAATGTGTAAAAGAAATATACAAAGATGGCACGATAAAGCTATTGAAAAAATTTACATTGAATTAAAAAATAGAGGAGAGCTGTAATATTATGTAAAAAAATAATATTTATTGTTGTCATAATAATTAAAAATAAAAATACAATGTATTTAGTGTACAAAAATTGGTACTTTGTTTTTAATAATGTTGTTAAAGATTACTTTTTTGTTACCTTTTTGTGAATAATTACCTATTTAACTTAGTTTTTTAGTGTTATTTTACTTCAATATGTGGTTAAATTTATAGTTTGTGAACAAAAAATATTTTTTGAGGGCGAATTGCATAAAAATAAAATTGTTTATTTGTGTAAATGTAATATAGAGAGTTTAAAAAAAATAGTTTATTATTAATATTAAGTTTAAAAGAGCAATCATTAGCTCTTAATAAGGAGGATATTAATAATGGCAGAATTAAAGTTAAAGAATATAGTCAAAAAGTATCCTAATGGCTTTGTAGCTGTTAAGAACTTTAATCTTGATATAGAAGATAAAGAATTTATTATTTTTGTTGGTCCATCTGGTTGTGGTAAATCTACTACATTAAGAATGATTGCTGGGCTTGAAGATATTTCAAGTGGTGAATTATGGATTGGTGACAAGCTTTGTAATACTGTTGACCCTAAGAACAGAGATATTGCAATGGTTTTCCAAAATTATGCTCTTTATCCTCATATGACTGTTTATGATAATATGGCATTTGCTCTTAAGTTAAGAAAAGTTCCAAAGGCTGAAATTGATAAGAAAGTTAGAGAGGCTGCTAAGGTTCTTGACCTTGAGCATTTACTTGATAGAAAACCTAAGGCTCTTTCAGGTGGTCAGCGTCAGAGAGTTGCTATGGGTCGTGCTATTGTTCGTTCTCCAAAGGTATTTCTTATGGACGAACCTCTTTCAAATCTTGATGCTAAGTTAAGAGTACAGATGAGAAGTGAGATTTCTAAACTTCATCAGAGATTACAGACTACTTTTATTTATGTAACTCACGACCAGACTGAAGCTATGACTCTTGGTACTCGTATTGTAGTTTTAAAAGATGGTGTTATTCAGCAGGTTGATACTCCTCAGAATCTTTATAATAAGCCTAACAACTTGTTTGTAGCAGGTTTCATTGGTTCTCCTCAGATGAACTTTATTGATGCTGAAGTTGTTAAAAACGGTTCTGAAGTTGATATTCAGTTTGGCGAGTATTCATTTAAGCTTCCTGAAAATAAGACTAAGGCTTTAATTGACGGTGGTTATGTAGGTAAGGAAGTAATTATCGGTATTAGACCTGAGGATATTCACGATGAGGATATTTTCTTAAGTACATCTAACGAAAGTGTTGTTGACGCAGAGGTTGAAATTACTGAATTACTTGGTGCAGAAATTAATTTGTTCCTTTCTATTGGTGGTAACAATATTACAGCTAGAGTAAATTCAAGAAGTACAGCTAAGGTTGGCGACAATATTAAGGTAGCTTTTGATGTAAATAAGATTCATGTTTTTGATAAAGATACTGAATTAACTATTTGTAATTAGTTATTAAGACACTCACATATGTGGGTGTCTTTTAAAATTAATACACCAAAATGTAACTGCATTTTGGTGTATTAAACTATAAAGTATCTATAATCAAATATCTTTGTCCTCCATCACACCTTAACAAAATCAAATTATCATTAGCCTCAAGAGAATCGTAATTTATTCTTTTAGGTACAATAAGCATATTTTTGGGAATAACAAGTTTTTGTTCAGTTTCAATTTCAAAGCTTTCATTAACTTTGCCAATAACTACAGAAACGGGCTTATCTTGTTCAATAGTAGCTTTTGCTATTTTTTTAATTATATTACCTATTTCATTCATTTAAAATACCTCCTCTAACATCAAGTTCCATTGTGTGTTCGTTGTCGCTAAATTTGTTCAAACAGCTATAAACTTCCATTTCTTCATTTATAATAAAATCACCAATGTCTAGATTTATATGTACACTTGAACCAGCTCTAATATATAAATTACCAAATGTATTAATGATTAACTTTCTATTTTTAGTTTTGTTAAAATCAAGTATAGCTTTTGCTGTAGCATTACCGTCAGTATTTTCGTCAATATGTTGATAATATTGTAAAATACCCCATTCTTTTATTTTAGCTGGGTCAGATGATTGATATTCATTTCTTATGTGAGTATATTTAGTATCTTTTTTGTGTAATAATTTAACTTTATTATACACTCCTGTATCAATAGTTGTTTTGTAGTCAAAATCAATAGCAGTTTCTTTATTAATAAGCAAATTGGTTTTTAAATTTTCGCACTTATTTAATACAATTTTACCAAAGTCATCATATAAAACATAATTTTTTTTAGTATGCAGTTCTGTTAAATTAATTGCTGTATATATAATGTCAAATAATGTAGTATTATCTTCTATTCTTTCTGGCAAAATATAGCCAGTATCTGTTATTACACCGGTTTTAAGGTTATAGTCGTCACATATCATTTTTATTACTTCACTAGCTTTTTTGTTTGAATAGGTATATGTATCTTTATTTTTTAAATACCTTAATTGGTCATAGCAAGTAACAGATATTATACCATCTTTTGTTCTTTTTTTAGTGAAAACATATCCATAAAACATATTTTTGCCATTAACTCTTAGTATTACAGCATTACCTTCTTTAAAATCTATTGAACCATCTTTTAAGACCTTAAATTTAAGTTCACCCATACTCCATTTTTCTGTGTATAGTGTAATATTATCTGCTAAAGTTGGCATAAATACACCTTTAACACCGTCAATTAATAATTCAATCATATTAGTGTCTCCTTTCATTTTTTAATCAAAACTAAAGCCACCACCTCTTATAATTTCTTCCATACCATATCTCATAGCGTCCATAAGATGATTAAATTTGTCACAAGGAATATTAGTTCTTTTTCCAAATTTATCAATTTCCCAACTATAATTGCTTATTTCTTTTAAAAAGCCGATACATTTAGGTGAAATTATTATTTCGTAGTTTTGTATAAAGTCAATACCATTATTTATGCTGTCTTTACCTTTTCTGCAAGCTCTTATGTGTTGCAGACCTAATAGTCGTAGTCTGTCTATACTCTTTGGTTCAGAACAATCTGCTCGTATTCTTTCTTTTTTGTAACCTTTTTTTACAATTTCATTATATATATCCTCATTATTCATTCCTTTTTTATATATTTCATCATAAACATATAATTTTTTATTTTCAATATCGCATAAACCACAGAAAAGAGCAGTTTCATCATTTGTGTATCCAAAATCAAGTCCAAAAACAGCAATTACTTTATTGTTTTTTATTATACTTTCTTTATTAAAATTAAGCTCATTCCAATTTTCATACACAAGACCTTCTGTAATGCCCCAATTACCTAAACCTGCAACTTGGTATCTTCTCGGGTTGGTGTTTTTCATTCTTTCAAATACTGCCAAGTCAGAACTGTCAAGCCATTCGTTGCACATATAGTTTGTTGTTTTTGCCATTATATCATTATCTGTAACATCAAAAAAACGGCTTTTTATCCAATGTCTTTCGTTCCAAGGATTTAATGTAATTGTTATTTGTTTAAATAAATTTTCAGGTACACTACCTCTTATACTTTCATCAAGCATATTAAAGTCGTTTTCATCATTTATTTCATAGGCTTCTTCAAGCCACATCCAGCACAAACAACCTGTATCAACTGTTATTGATGTAATTTTTAAAGGGTCATCAAGACCTCTAAAATATATTCTTTGCCCGGTAACATTGTATGTTATTTCAAGGGGGCTTGTTTTACAAGTAAAGTATTTTTCTAAATCAAGTCTTTTTATTGCCCAACAAAGCTCGGTATAACAGCTATCTTTTAGTGTATTGTAAACTTTTCTTACAACAAGTAGATTGGCTTCTGGATATTCCAGAAGCCGTACAATAAAATTAAGAGCTGTTGTTTTACTTTTTTTACTGGCTCGAGAGCCTTTGCATACTCTGTATCTGCCTTTGAAATTCCAAAAGTCATTGTAGCCTTGTCCCACAACTTCACTCATTGTGTGTACAATAGGCTTATTTTTTTCTTTCTCTTTTATATTTTCTTTTATTTTTTTAACAATTTCTTCGTATGTTATATTAATCACTTCCTTTTTTTATTTCTATTGCAGCAATTGTAAAGGCTCGTTCTTTTTGATTCATATTTAGTATTAGAGAGGGAGGCCAATGAAAGTTGTGTATACAGTAACAAGCAAGGTTACTGTATAGGTCACCCTCTCTTATTAATTTTTTGCTTTTTCAATATCCTCTCGTAATGAATTAAAGCCGTTTTTTTCTTGTACAAGTCTTGCAAGGTCAGAATATTCACCTGGTATATTTACTATGGCTTTTAAAAGACTTTCTGGAGTTTTGCAATTGTAGCTGTCTTGTAATGTGGCATCATAAAGATTAGGATAAATTACAGATGCAGTTATAAGTTTTTCAATGTACTTTGTCATATTTAATTTTAAATTTCCATTTACTGTTTCTGTAACTTCTTCTCTTATTTCTTCTTCTTCCCTTGTTGTAAGAGGTGTAAATTTCCATTTTACAATATTGCCTTTTTCATCTTTAATGTCTTTACAAACTTCAGCATAGTAGCATTGTCTTTCTTTTCTATTTTCTTTTAAAAACAAGTCAAATGTATTCATAATAATCTCCTTTCATTTAATTAACTAAAGAACCTTTTATGTAAATAGCAGTTTTTTGACCACTAAAATCAATTTGGTCTTTACTTGTTTGATTCATAAGATTTACAGCAACAGCTAGCTGACTATTATCACTAATATTAGTGACAAAATTGCCAGTCATTGTTCCACGCCATTGGCTATTTTCAGCTCTTACAATATATCTATTGTCTTTATATTTTTCAATTAAGCAATTTCTAATTGCCGTGTAGGCAAACTGATATGAAAAATGAATAGGACAAGCACTATCTCCAGAGCCAGTATATGTAATATAAAAATAACAAGAGTTAATTTCAACTTTATTGCTTCCTATTGATATAATGTTTGAATTACTGGTATTAGGATTAGTTTTAAAACCAATGTTTTCGATTAGGATTTCATTAGCAGTTGTTTTTATAAGTTGTGCTTGCATATTATCATCTCTTTTGTTAAATGTAGTATAAAATTTACCCATACCTGTTATGTTTACTTTTTTATTTATAGTCCAAACATTAGTTAGGTAAAAGTCCCCATCAAGTAGTATAATTCTGCCACCGGCATTAACTTTACTTAATGCTGAATTAAGTATGTTTGAACAATCTCCTTGTGTACAAGTAAAGTGAGCGTAGTTTTTTAATGGGTTAGTACTATTATATGCTGCCACAATTATGTCACCTTGATAACCACTTGACCTTACAGAGTCAACAGCATCAGCTAATTTGCTAAAATTGTTGTTAAATACATTTATGTCATAGTAATCAGTTCCACTGGGATAAGTAATATTATAATTATTGTTCATATAATTCCTCCTTTATATATTTGTGTGTATATTTACTAAGCTGTGAGTGAGTATATTTTTTAACTGAATTGTGAGATGTATATGCTACACTGCAGTCTAGTTTAATATTTAGTGGTATTGTTTTTTCAAGCATATCTATTACTGAACTTAAGTACATTTCATTAGCCACAGGTAGTTTTAAAGTCATAGTCATTGTATCGCTGTTGTAATATATTGTATAGTCATTGTTAGGAATTAAAGAGGATAAGGTTTCTTTTAGTGATTGATGTACGCCTAATATAATTGATTTAATTCTAAATTTTCTATATTCAATACTTTCTTCTTTTGATGAAGTAATATTTAATATATTTTCTATTCTATCAATGCCATAATTTTCTGCTGTTTCTAAAAATAATTCTTTGTTAGTTGTATTTATTGTATTGTTTAGTTTAGAGAATATAGAGCTTTCAATATTTAATATATTTTTTATTTCTTTGTATTCCGTCATATAATTAGGTAAATATTCATACAACATATTACTTCACCTCCAATTGACTTATAGCAACAAGACTATTTGAAGGAGCTTTTATATAAGAACTACCGTTTATAGTTAAAGAAGTTATGTTTTCAATAGCAGATATATTTAAAATTTTAACTAAAAGCTGTGCTGAATATATAGTTATACTTTCGTTTTCCCATTTTTGGTTTGCATTTTCTATATAACTATTGAGTATTGATAATATAGTTGGCTTAATTCCTTCTTTTGTATATCCATTTTTTAATGTTAATGTAATACTTATGCTTAAGTTTGCTGTTTTAGCTCCCATTACAGATACAATGTGACCAATTGGTGCAAGACCAGCACCTAAACCTTCTTGAGCTTTAGGGTCAAGTTTTTCTTTTATATTATTTAATAATTCACTTGAAGGAGTTGTTAAATTTGGTGTAGTTACATATACATTGACTTTTCCACCAGTGCCACTTCTTTCTGCTTTAGCCATTCCTACACCTTCAATAGCATTTACCCAAGCCTTATAGCTTGCTTTATTACCATTTAACCCAGAACTTTTAACTTCATCAAAATATCTTTGTCTAAAACTTTCTGTATCTTCTTCATCTTCACCTGAAATTAAAACTTCTGTAAGGTTTGCACTTGTTAAATTTGATATATAGTCAATAGGTATAAGTGTACCAATGTGATTGTTACCTTCTGTTCCAGCAGTTTCACATTTAAGTTTGTATTCATTGTCTTTTATTTTTTCTGTTACAACAAAGTTTATTTTGTCAATATTAAATCTTGAACCAATAGGCACATTAATGTTGAATACGCCCTTGCAAATTGAATTTACAGCAGGGTAGGGTTCAATGCCTATTTCTTTAGCTCTAAGTATAAGATAATCTCTTGATGCTGTATCAGCAAATGTTGAGTTAATTATATTTTCCAGCTTTACATATATTTGTGCAATTTCTGCACAATAGCATCAAATATAACAGAGCCTTGCCTTTTGTCTACATCAGTTGTTACTTTTGATAGAGCATCTTCTAAAATGTTTTCATATGTCATATCTTCAAACAATTTTAATCGCCTCCATTTTAATAAGTATTAATATCTAGTATCTAGTATCTAGTATACATTTTCAGTATCATATTCAATTTCTATATCACCAAACACACTTTCAACAGTAAATTCAACACTTATATTATGTTTATTTGCTACAGCACTAAAATTTTTAATTCTTCTTATTCTATCATCATTTTTTAAGGCATCTTCAATTCTCAGTTTTATTATAGACATAACATATGTAGTATCTTTTCCATAAAGGTCTTTAAGGTTTATACCATAGTTACTGTCATAAATAATGTAAGTATCTTTTTCTGTCATAAGTATTTTGTAAACGGCTTGAGCTATAGCCTCTTTATTATTTATGAGGCTCTTTATTACAAGAGCCTCTCTATTCATTTTGTATGTATTTGATGTTTTAGTAGTATTATTATATTCTGTATTTAATAAGTTTACTTCAGGTGTCATTTAAATAACCTCCTATAGCATACCATTAAGGCTTGAAAATTCTTCAACAAGTTTAAAGTCCTCGAATGTAAAAGACATTTCTTCTTCAAGAAATGAGCCTTCAGCATCAAATTTAGCTAAAACTCCACCATCAAGATTACAGTCAATAAGAATAACAGATTGTCTGCCTGCAGCACTGGTTGGGTCTTCATTAGTAACCTGTATATCAAAGTAAATATCCTCACCAGTATTTTTATAATCTCTCAATAGTTTTCTAAATACACTAGTATTGTAGTGGAACTTTGCTTTTCCTTTACCTACCCAACCACTTGATTTGTTACCTTTAGCTGTTCTGCCTAATATAGGTACTTGCACCTTATTTTTTTCTACAGTAGCCTCTAGGTTAATAGCTTGCATAAAGTTGTATCTGTTGTTATTTATTGTTACATAACACTCTGCAAGTTTTGCACTTAAAGAATCCTTAGCATTCATTATTACATTTGCCATATTATAAAACCTCCTTATTCAATAGTCACAGTCATATATAGCTTTGTCATTGCGTTGGCTGGTGTAATACAGTCTGTTATTACTACGCTTTTGTTATTATCACCCTTTGCAACAGTAATAGCTGTTTCATCAAAGTCATCAATAGCTCTTATATCTTTTAGCTTTTGGTGATGTTTTACAATATCACACCAAAGTGAATTTCTGCCAGCATTATCGTTAGGCACTTTACCTAAGTAATAATTGTTAAATATTTCAGCAACATCGCCAGCAATTTGGTCGCATATTCTAACTGTTTGATTGTCTTTAAAATCTTCGCCTTTTTCGCTTGTTGTTGTTTTTAAGCTATTAATATCAAGCAATACTCTTGTTTCACCATTTACATTGTGGAAACAGAAATATCCACTTTTAATAACATTTTCAAATGTTGTCTGTGTGTATTCTGTATCAATAAAGTGTTCACCGTCATATAGCTTATTAGTCAATGACTTATTAACAGGGCAAGCTGCTATGGCACCAGCTACCCAAGCCATAATGTATATATTGCCATAATCATCATCATTAAGAGCGTTGTAAACACTAATATTACCCTCGTAGTCACCAGAGTTGTTTATAGTTATGCACTGAAATTTTTTTCCAACTTCATCTCTCATTCTTTTTGTATAAGCTATAACAATATTTGCAATATCGCTATCATCAACCATTACAACAACAGTGTTAAAGCTATAGCTTTCAAGTAGGTTTAAAAAATAAGTAACAGTTGAACCAGTAAATGAACCGTTTTTACCACCAGTAAAATTAGTTAAAGCAGTATTTTGTAATTCTAAATTTTTTTGCCAATTTACATATTCATTTTCTTCTAATTCAGATGTATTACTTGCTGTTTGACTAAATACTAGAGTATCACCTAAATATAGCTTTACATCTTTTTTAGCTGGATTATCTAAATTAGTTGATATGGAAATTTTTAAGTCATTACTTCTAATGCCGAAACTTTTAGAATGACCATAAGTACAGTTTGAATAACTTGAGTTATTGGAATTTAAGTTGTAAAAAATAATTTTTTTAGCATTTCTAAAAACTTCTCTTATACTTATTAATTCAGGAGAATTGTATTCATAGCCAAATAATGAAAGGGAGTTATTCATAAAATCTTCTTTAGTTATTTCTTTTATAGACATTTGTCCCCAATTCATAGGTATAGCAATAGCAACAACACCTCTTTCGCCAAAAACATTAATACCTGTGTTACAAAATTAATATAGCTTCCCGGTAAAATTTTGTTTTGAGTTAAAAAACTTCCGCCACCTAACATTTACATCACCTTCCTGTTTAAATATTCGTTAATTTTTTGGTTAGCCTCGTCAATAGTGTAACTTAAATCATCACTAAATAAGGCAGTTATAATATCTATGTATTCTCTAAATGTTTCAGATTTTCTTAATTGGTCTTTTGTAAATTTGTTTTCTTCCATTTGTATTCTCCTTTACTTTCCTTGTATTGTAAATGTTCTAGTAAAACTTCCCATAATTTCTTCACTTTCTTCAACATAATAAAAAAAGTCATAGCTGGCATTAAATAAGCAGTATGTATTGCTTTTTGTTACAGACATTTTAATTGCTCTTATAGGGAAGTTGTCCACATTTAATTTTTCTATAATGTTAAAAACTTCAAGCATAACATTATTGTAATTATCTCTTTTTTTGTCATTATAGTAATGTATTTCTATATTAGCTTTCATTCTATGCCTTTTGCCTAAATATATATTGCTTTCAATATCAGTACATATTATGGAAAAGCAAGGCTTTTCAAAGCCTTGCTTAACCTCCTCAGTGTATATTTTAATATTCTTGAAGCTGTCATTTATGCCATTAGCTATTGCATTTATTATTTTGTTAATCATTATGCCCACTCCTTATAGTTATCCAGATATATCTCAATATGATTATTGTAAACTGCTGGAGCTGAACTTTTGCAGTATACAATTACAGCTCCATTATGAGTAACCTCAAATTTGCTGCCTTCTTTTACTTTTATATTAGTAGGTAAAAATAGCTTAATGTTTTCTTTGAGCTTGTAAGCATCAGTGTATTCTTCATTGGTATTTCTCTTGTTAAATATACTTCCTGTTGAATATGAAATTCTGCATTTTATATTAGAGTATTTTTTTATTTCTCTGTGTTTAGTAACACTGCCTTCAGTATATTCTTCATATTCGTATATATTGCACAAGTCAGTATAAAGACTTTCAATATCATTTTTTACCATTTCAATCTCCTAAAGTTGGTCAACTGGCTGTCTTTGTTACATAGTCTTTTTATTAACTCGTCAAAGAGAACATCTCTGCTTATACCATTGGTATAGCTTATGGAAATATCACCTTCAGTTATAGATGACAAAGCACCTTTAAGATTATAATCTTCAAGCTCATTTATTGAATTTTTTATTTTAAGAAAAGAGCCACAGCACATATCAACTGCTGTATGATAAAGTTCAATAGGAACATTGTTTATATTGCAAAAGTTGCATATATAGTCCTCACTTTCACTTATGCAGTAGTCAATAGTATCAAGGTCCTCATTTGATGCAGTATATCCAAGACTTTTAAGTCTTAATATAACATCATCACAGTTTATCATAATCTACCCTTAGATATAATTCTGGCAATAGGAATAGACTTGTGGTTAATGTATTTTGGTTCTTCGCTGCCGTCATTTACAAGACACCAGTTGCTGCCATCTTTTAACTCTGCATTAGTAGGTGAAAGGGTAGCTTGATTTTTCTTTACATAGCTAATACCAAATGGAGCAAAACACTTTCTTTGTCTTGCGTATAATGTATCCTGACCACCCTTAATAGCAGGATTTCTGTCCATTTCATAAGGTACTTTGGCACCAATGTCTTCATAGTCAAAAGCACCTTCTCCAAGAATATATGTAGTGTATACACTTTTACCGTCACTTCCTTCAGATACTGGCATAGAATCATCAATTAATACAGTTCTTCCATTCCAGCTTGCAAGGGTTAAATCTCTCTGAATACCATTGGCATCAGTTTGCTTAAGGTAAGAGAGTAGATTAAGATTTTCAAGATTAGTTGCAACTTCTGAATGCATAATTGCAATAGTAAACTTATTTTTGTTATCGCCACCGGCTTTCTGAATAGCCTTGTTTAATGTAGCTGGTTCAACTATACCGTCATCAACATTAGTAATGTCATAAGTATGATTGTTTACAAATTCAAGATTTTCCTCGCCTGTCATATTATAAATACCTTCAAGTATAGCAAGTAAAGTTTCCTGATCTACATTGTCAAAGTATTCAGCTACCTGTTCAGCGACACTGTCCATAAAGCCAG
>ENA-ORVB01000963-ORVB01000963.1-human-gut-metagenome-genome-assembly--contig:-NODE-963-length-21356-cov-2.77945_pt1 | contig 21356 bp, 16 predicted proteins | sample MGYA00242090_ERZ509231 | MGnify/ENA primary metagenome ERZ509231 (study PRJEB26280, sample SAMEA2338798) | human gut metagenome | biome: human gut; feature: human-associated habitat; material: faeces...
CACACAGTGCTTCCTGCAGTGCATCCAGACGGATCCTTCCATACTGATCTACCGGAAGATAGGTTACACGGAATCCTTCTTCCTCTTCCAGAAAACGCATGGTATTAATGATCGCCGGATGTTCAATCGATGACGTGATCAAGTGGTTGCCTGCACGCTTGTTCGCCCTTGCTGCACCGATCAGCGCCATATTGTCACTTTCGGTACCGCCGGAAGTAAAATACACTTCCTTTTCCTGTACTTTCCATAGTCTTGCAAATGTCTCTTTTGCTTCTTTTATATATTTTTCTGCTTCCACACCCTTGTTATGCATGGAAGACGGATTGCCATAGTCTTCACACATAACCTTCTGCACCAGTTCCCCGACGCTTCGATATGCCATGGTGGTCGCCGAATTATCCAGATATACTTCCTTCATTTCTTCACTTCCTGTACTCTTCATTCTTAGTATTAGATTATGTCTCTACCCTTCCAGATGGAACATCAGAACCGAAAGCATTGTAAGTCCGGCCGTCTCTGTCCGTAAGATTCTCTTCCCAAGTGTCAGCGGCTCTGCCCCGGCTTTCACAGCCTGTTCTACTTCTTCTTTCTCAAAGCCGCCTTCCGGTCCGATAAAGATGCCGACCGACTGCCCCGGCCGGATCTCTGCAATGATCTGCTTCGTCTCTTCCATGCCTTCTGCCAGTTCATACGGGATCAGGACAACATCCAGTTTCTCTGCATACTTCAGGGCCTGTGCATAGGTACACACTTCTCCCACTGCCGGGATAATGCCTCTTCCTGCCTGCTTTGCCGCACTGACTGCGATCTGCTGCCAGCGTTCGACCTTCTTTTTTGCTTTCTTTGCATCCAGCTTTACTACTGCACGCTTCGTTGCCACCGGAATCACCTGGTATACACCCAGTTCCACCGCTTTCTGCACGATCAGTTCCATCTTGTCCTGTTTTGGGAGCCCCTGAAACAGATAGATTTTTGACGGAAGTTCGCTCTCATCCTTCTTTTTCTCCAGAATCTTAAGTACCGCCATGTCTTCTTCGTAAGATTCCACCACACACACATAGAGCCACCCGTCACCGTCCCCAATGGTCAGTTCCTCGCCGGTCTTCATACGGAGCACATTCTTCATATGATTGACGTCACTGCCTTCTACATAGATTTTTTCTCCCCTCACCTGTTCCGGTGATACAAAAAAATGCTGCATATCAGATCCTCTAATTCTTTCTTGCTGTTACAGATACCCACTCACCCTGGTGATTGACTTCCAGGACTTCCAGGCCTGCCTCCTTCACAGCTTCTACTACCACATCTTCTTTGTCTTCGATGATTCCACTCGTGATATAGATACCGCCCTTTTTCATCTGATGAATGATCACAGGTGTCAGCGGCACCAGTACATCTGCCAGGATATTTGCTGCTACAATATCATATTTTTCATATCCCACCTTGTCCTGTACTGCTTTATCGTCAATAATGTTACCGATCATGACTTCATACTGATCTCTGCTAATCCCGTTATTGTCCATATTCTCATATGTTGCATCGATCGCACACGGATCTAGATCCGTTCCTACGGAATGCTTTGCGCCGAACTTCAATGCCAACATTCCGAGGATTCCGCTTCCACATCCTACATCTAAGATTTCTGTATCCTCTGTCACATATTTCTTAAGCTGACGGATGCAGAGCTGTGTTGTCTCATGCATACCGGTTCCGAATGCTGTACCCGGATCGATATGGATCACCATCTTGTCACTGTCCTTCGCCTCGACATTTTCCCATGAAGGAATGACAAGAATGTCATCAATATAGAACTGATGGAAATACTGTTTCCAGTTATTCACCCAGTCTACATCTTCTGTCTGTGATTCTTCAATCGTACACTCCCCTACATTCAGGTAACTTCTCATTTCTTCCAATTCCTGTCTGACTTTCAGTAACATCTCCTGTTTGTCTACATCTTCGTCCAGATAGAATGTCAGATATGCACATCCATCATCTTCCGGTATATCCGGCAGGATGTCTACAAACATCTGCTCTTTGTCAGACTGGGTGAGCGGTATCTTGTCCTCGATCTGCACTCCCTCGATTCCAAGATCAGCAAGCATGCTGCTGACAATATCTTCTGCCTCTGTCGTCGTCTTCAGGCGAAACTGATTCCATTTCATATATATTCTCCTTTATGTCATCTTATATTTTTTACGTTCATTCATCGTATATGCTGCTCTTATATGCGTTATATCCGCAATTCTCCCAGTATCCATATACATTGTTTATTCTAACACCTGTGCCGTTTAAAGTAAATGTACTTCTTTTGTTAAAACTCCGTTAAGAAATTAACGTATTCTGTTCAAACCGTGTTAAGAAGCCCTTTCTTCTCTTTCACTGCCTTGCCAAAATGCATATAATGTATCCGGAAGCAAAATTCCATATCATATTTACACAAAAGCTGCCACATTGGGTTCTTTGAAATCTCCCGGCGGCGAACATCAGCAAGGAGGACTTTTTTATGAATATTGGTATTTTAATTCTTATGATCATCGGCGGAGGTGTCGGCGTACTGTCGTCTCTTTATATTGCACTCAGTTTTCCGGCAGTCATTATCTGGAAAATTTTCCGTAAGATCCGCCACGGATATAAACTTACATATTAAATTTTAACCATTATTTTACGGCAGTGTTCAGATCCTGTTCGATCTCATCCATTTCGGACAGGATCTCTTCCTGTTGTTTGTCAAATAACAATTTCTTATTGTACTGATAATACTTGTCGCAGTCATTTTCCTTCAGGAACTGAATACTGTAATAATTCGTGTTAAGCTCTGTCACGAAAGAGACCATCTCCTGACTGTCTCCGAATGCATCTTCCATGAACTCAAATGCGTGTTCCAGCGCAGCAAGTGTATGCTCTGTCAGTTCTTCCCGACCTGCCACTTCATTGCCAAACAATTCCTTTACACGTTCAAATGCTGCTTCTCCATCCAGATGTTCCTCTTTCGTAAGCTGTTCATAGGATTCCAGCGTATCCAGTACCTGTTTGCGTACATGATCTTCCTGCTTTGTCATCTGCTCTTCTTTCCGGAGTTTTTCGTACTTGTCCCTCGATTCACAGACTACAAGATCGATCTGCAGATTGGATCTTAATAACTTCAGATATTCATATAAGATCGTCACAAACCGGTCTTTCAGGAAATAATCTTTAAAGCAAGTTCCCAGTCTTCCGATCAGCATGTTAACTACACTGAGACGCTCATCAAATGCTGCATACTGCAGTCTTTCCAAGGTGTCCTTTGTGTAGACACCTTCAATGATCTTCTCAAGTCCGTAATCTTTCTTGTATTTTCTGTACAGTTCCAGATAATTTGCAAAATCCTTTGCAATCTTCCAGTGCTGGATATACTGATGAACGACCTCTCTGTCCGCTTTCTTTCCCAGGCGTTCATACGTCTTCAGAAGCTGGGAGAGATCTTCCCATCCTCTGGCCGTTGCAAAGACTCTTCCGTCCACGGTCGTCTCCATGCGATAGAAATAATCCCTGCGGATCTCCAGATATGCAAGGACCGCCGGATGGATATCTGCCTGATATGCGTACTCTTTCCAGACATCATAGTTCACATCCACATCGATCTTCTTAATACGGTCGAGTGTCACCACATCAAAATCACGGACCGACTTATTATATTCCGGCGGATTACCTGCTGCCACGATGCTCCAGCCTTCCGGGATCTTCTGATTGCCGAACATCTTACACTGCAGGAACTGCAGCATCGTCGGTGCCAGCGTCTCGGACACACAGTTGATCTCATCAATGAACAGAATTCCTTCTTTTAATCCTGTTTCTTCCATCTTATCGTATATTGAGGCAATAATCTCACTCATCGTATATTCGGTAACGGAATATTCTTTTCCGCTATATACTTTCTTTTCAATAAATGGCAGTCCCACCGCACTCTGTCTGGTGTGGTGCGTAATCGTATATGCCACCAGCGCCACTTTACACTCTTTGGCCACCTGCTCCATCACCTGGGTCTTTCCGATCCCCGGAGGCCCCATCAAAAGAATCGGTCTCTGTCTGATCTGTGGAATCATATAATCCCCGAACTCATCTTTGGCAAGATATGCCTCGATGGAATCTCTGATTTCTTTCTTTGCTCGCTTTATATCCATTTATGTTCTTTCCTCCATGTATTTCAACATTTCCTTAAAAGTCCTGTCCTTCTTCCAGAATGATCTTGATCGCCCATGGCGGGACATCCACGTCCTCATATTCTTCCTCCATGAACACAAATGCTGTCTCGTAGACCGGGCGCTTTGCCGGATAGATCCCTCGTCCGTCCGTAAAATAGATCATCCCCCGCAGATGTTCAAAGGTATGCTGCCGGATCATTTCGTCCACATAGGAAAATGCCGGGCGGAAATCCGTTCCGCCTTCGCCCTTTAATTCTAACTTCTCCATATAAGATTTCAGTTCTTCCTCACAGGTGATCTTCTGATCCGTCTGGATCTGGTCATCACACTGTATGATATGAATATTCACCTTTCGGAAAAAGCTGTCATTCTCACTCAGCACACCATATGTCTCTTCCAGGAACTTTTTCACCAGTTCCCCGGAGCACGACATTGATGTATCGATCACAATCACAAATTCTTCAACCTTCTGGACTTCCTTCCACTCCTGCGGCTCGATCAATGGCATATTCCCATACAACGACAAACCATAGCTGTAGAAATTATAGTCAAAAGAATCCGGGTCTACCGTCATCTCTTCTTTTAAAACCGAAAACTTCCGTAAGAATTTCCGGTAATCCATCCGTTCCCGGTTCTCAACCTTCACCTGATCGATCAGACCGCCAGAACTTTCCGATGCCTCTTTGGAAAATGTCTCCATATCCGTCTCCATACGTTCGCTGATGTCCTGCCACTGATTCTCGATCTGGCTCTGCTTCTTCTTATCCTCATCTTTCGGCCAGTAGCTGTGATCGTCCACACGGAAGTCTGACTCTAACTTTCCAAGCTTCGTTTCCGGGAATTCTTCTTTCTTCAGCACTTCATATACCCGTTCTGCCGTCAGTGTTTTCATTTTCTTTTTCAGCATCCGGTACATCTCTCTTCTCGGAAGAGACCTGGCCTTCATCACACAGCGGTACTGAAGCCCGTCGATGATGGATTCTGCCACAATGTCGCAGGCCAGATGATAAATTCTCTCTTCTCTTCCCTTTCTCCGGAGCATATGCCGGAAGATACCATGCAGTACCAGATGCAGATAGATCCGGTTCACCATAACGCGGTCTTCCCGGAACAATCCCCCCAGATACTGCGGATCATAATAAAGGTACAGTCCATCCGTTCCCATGCCGTCCACACCAGTATCCGGTATAAATGGCATGCACGACAATGCAACGTCCAGGAAACGCATCTTCATATAAAGCTCATTTCTTGCCGTGATCAGGATCTTTCGGCTGACAGACTCCATACGCTCCTGCATGGCAGTTGACTGTGACACAGCCTCTGGTTCTGTTGTTTCTTTCTTTATTTCTTCATTTTTTATACGTCTCTTCGTATCTGCCATATGATTTTCCGCTTTTTCTCCTTACAATTCAAACGTCTTTTTCTTCTTCGGGAACAACTCTTTTCTGACATCCATAAGCACACTCAGACTTTCCGTCCTGTTCCCCTCTGCCGCTACATCCATACCTTTCTGTAAAGACGGTTCACTCCACAGCTTCTTCTGCTCCAGGAACCGGATTCCTTCTATATCTTCTCTCTTTACCAGATACGCTGCCACCGTTTCCATATGCTCCCGTATGTATGTTTTGTAGACATTTTTGTTCTTCTCCGACAATTCCTCCGGGAAACGCAGACGGTCCAGTGCAAGCTCCACCGCCGTCTCTTCTGTATCCTCCGCAACCGTATGATAGAACATCTCATCATATTTCTTATAATCTAATTCCCGGTTATAAAAGCACTGGCGGTAGTATCCTCCCGCACCGTGGTGGTGCGTCTCAAGAATCCTTGCCGGGGTGTTCTCAACCGCCTCTTCATAGTGTTCCGGAAATAGAATCCGGACTTCCCGCAAGCATTCATCTGTACTGTTTTTTTCTGCGCAACATCTCCAACTGTATCCGTATAAGCTTACACGGATCTGATAACGCATCTCTTCTACAATAGATTTCAGACAGCTCTTCTTGCCCTCACGGAAATATATCTCCACTTCTTCCAGACGACAACCCGTCAATGCACCGCCACCCATATCGAGCAGTTGATTCCCCAGAATCAGTTTTTTCAGGTTCCTGCACCGATAGAATGCGTAACGACCGACTACTTTTAACGCTTCCGGCAGCCAGATCTCTTCCACTTCCAGATTCCTGGCAAATGCATAATCGTCCAGTGCGGTCACAGCTTCGCCTTCTATCTCATCCGGCAGGACCACGTAACTGTCCGTCCCGGAATATTCTGTGATCATCATGCCCTTCGCTGTCTTTTTATACCGGATCTCCGGCGTGATCATATTGTCCTGCTTTTTATTCTTTACCTGTTCATTTATTTTTGCATCCATATTCCATTCATTTCCGTCCCTTTTTCTTTCTTCCCTATACTACTATGATTCCCTGCTATTTGCAAGGCAGGGCATAACTTTGTATCCGCTGCATATATATGAATAAATGATTCTTGCGGAGTTCTTATGTCCCGGTTACATAATTACAAACCATTGATCCTCTTACTCTTCTTTTCATTCTGTTTCTTTGCAGGCGGACAGATTGCCCGGATCTTTCCGCCTGCGTCTGTCAGAACAGATGATAGAAGTCCATCCGGAAATGCATCTTCCTCCGGCACAGTTCCGACAGCCTCGACTTCCGGCAATCCCCTCTCCACGATTCTGCCGGCTGCCGAAAACTGGGGTCTCAGCTTTCAGGAGGAAGGCAAAGTTCCTGCCGGTAATGCATCTTTCGATGAACTTCAGCAATATCACGCCTACTATGCACAAAAGACGGATAAAAAAGTCATCTATCTCACTTTTGACTGCGGCTATGAAAACGGAAACACACCGGCTATCCTGAATGCTTTAAAGAGACACAACGTTCAAGCCACATTTTTTGTTGTCGGAAACTTTCTGCGTGATAATCCGGAACTGATAAAGCAGATGTTAAAAGGAGGCCATACCATCGGCAATCATACCTTCCATCACCCCGATATGTCCCAGATTGCAACAAAGGAGACATTTTCCAGAGAACTTAAGAGTGTAGAAGCTCTGTATAAAGATATCACAGGCAAATCCATGACCCGCTTCTACCGGCCGCCACAGGGAAAATACAGTACTGAAAATCTGCAGATGGCAAAAGACATGGGGTATCATACCTTCTTCTGGAGTCTTGCCTACGTTGACTGGCTGGCCGACGCGCAGCCATCCAAAGAAGAAGCCTTTGACAAGCTTCTCGGACGGATCCATCCGGGTGCCATCGTGCTGCTGCATAACACCTCCAGAACCAATGGCGAGATTCTGGATGAGCTGCTTGCAAAGTGGGAGGAGATGGGGTATACATTTTCTACACTCAAAAAGCTTGTCAGGAACACTTGAAAATAAAAAACAAACCGGTTTGCTTCCATCAATTTCTTTCTGATTTCTGCAAACCGGTTCATTCTATTCATCCTATTTTAATCGAGATCAATCACATCCATTTTGAATGTATCATCCATCTCCGCATGACTTCTTCTCTTTTCCGGATGATTACTCAAAAGATCTGCTGTCGCATCAAACAGATCGTCATCATCACAACCTGCTCCGAACAGATCATAATCATCATCTTCTGAATAATAGCCTTCGAAGTTGTCAAATGCTTCTTCATCCAGAGGGGTAAAGGCTTCAAAATCATTGGTATCCTCCAGATTGATCTTCTTAACAGGTTTACGGATTGCCGGACCTGTCTCGTCTAAGGCACGGACGCCTTGGGATGGTTTCTTTTCTCTTTCAGGTTCTGTGCGTCTTGCTGGCTTTTTCTGCCTTGCTGATTGTTTCTTAGCAGGCTTGTGCTCCATTGCTTTTGCAATATTTTCTGTCACCCATGGATCCTCATCATCGAAATCATCCTCATAATCTTCAAATTCGTCTTCTCCATAGTCAAATCTTGATGTTTTCTTTACAGCTGCTGGTTTTTTAGCTGTCTTTTTATTTTTCTTCTTCTCTTTATTTACTTTTTTCGCAGCTTTTTTCTGAATCTTCTTCTCTGCTTCTTCCTCATCCATATCAATTCCATATTCGTCATACAGATCATCTAATTCAAGATCTCTATAATGAAGTTTTACAGAAGTAATAATTACTACGATCAGCAGTACTGCAAAAAGAACAAGTGCAATAATTACTACGATATCCAAAAAACTATCTACAAAATTTAAAATTTTTCCCCAGATTCCTTTTTCGTTATTGACAGTAGAATCTGACGTTGAAGATGTTCCTGATGATGGCGAATATTTCTGGTACGTACCATCTGTTGTATCATAACGGTATGTTGTCTTTTCTCCATCCGAATTCATCGCATAGACAATATAATATTCCGCATTCTTTGTATCCTGCCATGTATCAAACTCTTTTCCGTTTAATGTAAGTGATGTCTTCTGATACTGGCTTGGCAATGAGATATTTCCGTCATCAGCCAAAGGAATAATATATCTGCCCTTTGCAACCTCTATTACTTCAAGCGGAGAGAAGTTCCCGGTATCACTGTCATACAGATAAAAATCCGCATCTCCTCCGTTTTCAGGTGTAAGATACATTGCAAGTGCACCACTTGATTCCTGCTTAATAATCTGATGATCTGTTCCTTCAAATTTCAACGCATCTCTTACAAAACCATCAGGAATAATCGTATCCGAAAAATCATCTGTTACGATATATTTTGATTTTCCAATCTTAACCTCTGTTCCACCAGCAGCCGAACTGGTATCTTCTTCCTGAATCAGCGATTTATCGCCTTCTGCTATGCTGACAGATGAAGAACCTGACGTAATCTCCAATGCAACTCCATTGCTATCAATTCCATCAACCTTAGCAACTTCTACCGATGTTGTTCCATCATCCAATGCCTGGAATTTTAAATTGAATTCCATCGTTGTTCCGGCATTTTCATCATTTCTTGATATTGTAATTGTTCCGTCTCCACCTGTAGCATCATCACCGCTGATGAAGCGCAGCTTTGTTTTATCATAGCTTAATGTTGCCTGAATTGTATTTAATGCTTTCGCAGACGAAACCTTTGCCGTTACTTCTACTTCTGCCCCGACACTGGTCTGCGGATCAGAAAATCTGAATTCTGCTGCGGTTGCACTTGCCACACATGTCATTCCAACACACAACATACACATCAAAAGAAATGATACAATTATTTTTTTGACTTTTTTCATGAATAATACCCCTTTTTCTATCTTTATGGTGTTCTACTCCGTGGTACCTTCGCCGCCAGTTGATTCTCCGCCTGTCCCGGTTGAAGTATCTCCCGTTGATGTACCATTTCCTGTCGTTCCTGTACTTCCTGTTGTTCCGCTTCCTGTTCCGGTTGATGTACCACTTCCCGTACTTGTTCCAGTTGTGCTTCCGGTTGTACTGCCCGTTGTCCCTGTACTTCCCGAAGTACCACTGTTACCACTCGTTCCCGATCTGTACGAAGTGCTTCCGGTTGTTCCTGTACTTCCCGAACTGTTCTTTGTTGTTCCACTGTTTCCGGAATATGTCTCTTCCGGCTGTTGCATAAACTCCTGCGTTGATTCGTCTGTATCCGCATCTCTGTTTCCGGCTTTTTCTCTATCTTTGCACTGATACCCGATACTGTGGAAGACACATCATAATTATCACTTTCTCCATAGAAGAAACTATGCAGCTGCTTTACATTACTTTCCATTGTAACCGGAATAACAACGCTTCCTACATTTCCCAATGTATCGGTTGTCTTATCAAATGGGAACCCTGTTGTTTCTCCCAGTTCATAATCAAACGCATCTTTCGCATATTCAAGGATTTCTGTCATTGTGAAGTTTGTCGAAACCTCAGGAAAGACCTTATCAATAATCTTATTCAACTGTGCCGGTGATGCCTGTTGCAGCTTCTCTACAACTTTCTGCAGAACCGCCCGCTGCCTTTCTGCACGTTTGAAATCATCTCCGGCCGTGTATCTGATTCTGGCATATGCAGTTGCCTGCACACCATTCAGAGTCTGTGTTCCCGGTTCTGTAACTCCCGGAGACAGCTTTCCGGTCACCTTCATAATTTCCTGAACATAACCACAGATATACGGCATTTCATCTTCCTGTACATCGATATCAATTCCGCCCACAGAATCTACAACGTCTATCATCGAGTTGAAATTCACTGTTATATAATGTTCTATATTCATATCCAAATTCTTATTTAACACTGAAAGAGCACCTTCCGGACCGCCATATGAATATGCTGCATTGATTTTATTCAATGTTCCATCTTCCTGCTCTGACAATGTGTCTCTATATATCGATGCAATTTTCACCTTCATTGTCTTCTTATTCAGGCTTGCAATCATTATTGTATCACTTCTGGTTCCTTTATCCAGATCATTGTCTCTTGAATCCACACCAAACAATGCAACGTTCAGATATCCGCTTCCTCTTTTTTTGGCTTCCTTTGAAACGCTTAATTTATCTGTATCTAACTTTACTGTATTGATCTTCGAAAGTTTACTGGCTACAATGACAGCTCCAATCGCTGCTACCGTTACCAATGTTCCTCCAAGAATGGCTCCAATCTTCTTACCCAAAGACCAGGATGCAAATCCCCTTGTTTTCGACCTTCGTCCCCGTCTTTTATATCTTTTTTTATCTTTTGCCATTACTTTTTATATCCTTTCTTCAGCCGTAGCTTATCATATCATATCTATATTACCTTAAAATATGACAAACTTCAATCAAAAATAAAGCTTTTCGTCTACTTTTCCCAGTAACCCGGACTCATCGAACACCATTTAACGACTTTATCCGGCAATTTTTTATACATTTTCCCCATCCGGTAACCAATGTACTTACACCCACTTTGATAAACCAGTTTGGGAACCAGATGTATTTTCCGCCGTTTTACCAAATGAGCGGCTGTCTGCTTCACCAGTTTTATTCCTTCGCTTTCAGACTTTATACCCTCAAATACTTCCGGATGTTCTGCCTGTGACACAGCCATATCAAAATTGCGGTGAAACTGCTGCATCCCTGTATAATTATGCGAGTGAATCACTCTCGCTTCAGCCACATAAGCGACCTTATATCCGGCATTTATCATATGACCGGCCAATATCATATCCTCATTAAATATTGTTTTCTTGCAGAATCCACCTGCTTTTTCATAAATATTCCGTTTATATGCCGCACAAACGTTAGAACAGAAGAATGTTTTAATGCCCATTTCCTGTAAATCTTCCTTGCTTTTTATCCGGCTGTTTTCCGGGTAATTGAATTTTCTGGTATATTTTTCTATATAATTACAATCAGATGCTGCAAGCTGACGTGCATACGCCGCCCCGGTCATTTCATCTTCTTCCAGTACTTTCACCAGATTTCCAATCACATATTCATCTGCTGGCACTGCATCCTGTGTCATAAATACAACAATTTCCGCCTTTGACATCTGCATTCCCATATCCCGTGTTGCGCCATGATCAAATTCCCGGCGTTCTATATGGGATACTTTTACCTTTTCCATCTGCTCTACTTCTTTCGGAAACCTTCCGGCCTTTGTATTGATCACAAAAATAGTGCCGATCGGATATTCCTGTTCCTGAAGTTTTTTCACAAGTCTGCTAAATTTTTCATCTGGTCTGTATGATGGTATCACCACATCTACAGAAGTCTGATCGTTATTCATCTTTTCTTTTTCATCCTCTATTTCTTATCATATCCTACATAGCAATAAATCATCCCTGTAATGATCAGCCAGAACCATGTCGCAGGACTGCTGAACCATGTTGTAAAAAATGCAAGAGCCAGATACACTGCAATCTGTCCATAAAAAAGATATACAACCGGGTTATCACTTTTTTTAATAATATCAATAATGACCTTTGCCACAACACCAATAAGCAAAGCTATCACAAATACTCCAATGACTCCAAAATCATAATAAGCATCATAAAACATTGTAAACGTTGTCAATTCGGTACTGGTCAGATAGACCGTTGCCGGAACCAGATTTGGCATTACAAATTTCAATCCCGTTAATGACACAAACGGGAATAACATCCGCAGGCCACAAGAAAATTTCGGCAGATTTTTCACCAGACAGTCAAAATTATCGTAGTTATTGGCAATATAGATATACGGCTGGGTCAGAAACACCGGCATATGTGTATATTTCATTTTAAATACATTGTTCAAATATATCGCATCCCGCTTCTGTGACAATGTAATCACCACATACGCTGCACAAACCACAAATCCAAGAAGAACCAGGGTACTTTTCCTCATATTTTTATTTACCAGTATATAAATGACTGCTGCCACACCTATTTCAAACAGAAACTGAAATCTCGATACATAGAGAAACGGAACTGCAAATGCCACTATATTTGCAATAATGATTGCTCCATTACGCCACTTACTTTCCTCAGAATCGATTTTTTTCCAAAGCACCGTAAGTCCCGGTATCAGGATACAACTGATTGCACAATAATGAAGATAATGTAAAGCCGACATTCTGAAATAAGAATACGAATAAGGTTCGTCTGAAAAAACCGGAATATAACCGATCCGGATAATTTCGATCACAAAACATCCGGCCGACACAACTAGCAGCAGCATAATACATCGAAAAAGCCTGTCTGCCTTTTTTTTATTCTTTTCAGGTTCTTTTCCCTCTACCCTGCTATACTTTCTCCCCCATTCATATCCTATTCCAAAAGCTATATATATCACAAAAAAGCTCAACCAGGTTATATAGCTCCATGTATCCTGTAATGTACTGAGTTTCAGACAGCTGATTCCCTGGCCCCCTACCCAGGCAAGTGTAAACAGAGCCCTCAGTTCCACAAAGCTTCCGCTTTCCCTTACCCAGTGTACATACAAATAAGCAGCTTCCACAATCAGAATAATACCCGAAGCATAATACCATTCTGCCAGTGACGCTATGTAACTGACAAAAAAGCTCAGCATATAAGTTCCATATTCTAAAATAATTTTATTCCGTTCCCTCATTCAGACTGTCTCCTTTAAACGTAGACTCCATTGCCTCTGTATTATCTGCTGTTATATCCGTCAGATAAACAATGTCACTGTCAATCTCTTTTACTTTGTCTGATGCCTCATAAGAATCATCATTAAACAGTTCCTGATGTAATTGCTTTACATTCTGTTCCAAACCGATTGGAATGACAAAAGATACACCGCTATGATTCTTCACTGTTTCACTGGTTGTTACCTGATATGGGAATCCATTTGTTGACACCAGATTATAATTCAGTGCATTCGCTGCAAATCCCAGAATCTGTTTTGAAGAAAAACTTGTCGAAATCATCGGAAACACTTCATTTACTATTTTATTTAAAGTAATGAAATTCGCTTTCTGTGCTTTCTTTGCAACCTTTTCTAATACAATTCTCTGTCTCTGTGCACGTTTGAAGTCATTACCACTTGTATAACGGATTCTTGCATATGCCACACCATGAATACCGTCCAGATGCTGTGTACCGGCTTTTTCTTCTATATCCGACCAATGTTCGCCAATCACTCTTGCCGTCTCGGCACCATACAGATTACACCAGTGTGCTTCTTCTTTCGTCATTTTAATATCAATGCCTCCCAGAGCATCGATCACTTTTACAAGAGCGTTAAAATTGACACTGACATAATTCTTAATATCAAGATCAAAATTACGGTTCAGAAGACTGATCGCCTCTTCCGGACCGCCTGTATTATATGCTGAGTTTGCTTTATTATAGTGTCCATTCTGTTGCTGCAGCAACGTATCCCTGTATACAGACACAAGCTTCACGTCACTTGTCTTATTATTGATACTTGCGATCATAATACAATCACTTTGTACACCGCCGTCCAATTCATTATTTCTCGAATCTAATCCAAACAATGCAATGTTCGTATACTCTCCTGTATCCTTATAGACTTCCAGCTTTTTTTTATTCAACACATTATAATCCAGCTTTCCAAGTTTGAATATCCCGTAAGCAGCTACTAATAAAGCAGCCAGAATTATAATTTCAATTGTTAGTAAAATAATTCTTTTTCTTTTTCTTTTGCGCATTTTTTTTTGTCGTTCTTCTCTTAATTGTCTTTTTGTCTTGCGTCTTTTCTTTGCCATTGTCGTCTCCTTTAGAAGCTAATATGCATTCTTATTAATAAAACCTTTGAAAAATGTCAGAAATAATATTTTTATATCAAATCCCAATGTCCAATTTTCAATATAATATAAATCATACTCGATTCTCTTTTGAATCGATGTGTCACCACGAAGTCCATTCACCTGTGCCCATCCGGTAAGTCCCGGCCGCACCTGATGTTTGATCATATATCTTGGGATCTCTTCTTTGAATTTTTCTACAAACTGAGGCCTTTCCGGTCTCGGGCCGATCAGACTCATATCCCCTTTCAGGATATTGATCAGCTGCGGTAATTCGTCAATGCTTGTTTTTCTTATAAACTTTCCTACCGGCGTAACACGCGGATCGTTCTTTACCGTCCATCCATTCTTTTCTTTTGATGCATCCTGTACAACCATAGACCGGAATTTATACATATAGAATGGTTTATTCTGCAGACCGATCCTTTCCTGTTTGAAGATCAGTGGTCCCGGAGATGTCACTTTTATAATAATTGTTATTACCAGCATGACCGGTGAAAATAATGTAAGCGCAACCAATGCTCCAAAAATATCCATTGCCCTTTTTACAAATGCATTCAGCATATTGCTAAGCGGCACTCTTCTTATATTAATTACCGGAAGTCCTACCAAATCTTCCGTATATGGTTTTGTCGGAATGATATTATTATAATCCGGTATAAACTTTGTATGGACACCAGATTTTTCACACATACCTACAATCTTTTCTAATTTATGATATTCTGCCAACCCGAGAGTGATTGCTATCTCATCCAGTTTATTTTCCGGAAGAACAATCATAAGATTATCGATTCTTCCAAGTACCTTAATTCCTTTATACTCTGTTCCTCTTGGTACATTATCCGCAAGAATTCCTCTCACGATATATCCCCATTCCGGATTTGCTTTAATTCTGTCAATATACTGTTCCGCTGCACGGCTATATCCGATCAGCAGAATGTGCTTCTGGTTATATCCCTGCTTCCGCATATCCCGCAGCACTTCACGGATAATATTTCTTACAACAACCTCTAAAAATACATTCACCAGGAAAAATACAAAAATCATTCCCCTGGAAAAATCAGGCTGCTTCCACACATATAACAGTAAAATAAATGCCATCATACCAATTACATTCGCCTGAATGATATGCCATGCTTCCAGTCTGCGTCCCTGCACACGTTTTGGTGTATATAACTGGAATCCATAATATAAGACCAGATATCCCGGCACAATTATAATCAACACTTTTGCATATTCCTGCAGCGATAAAAACCATGGATCCAATTCAAAAATCCCGCTTTTAAATCTCAGGTACCACGATGCAATATATGAAAATACAATTACGACTGCATCTATTACTACATGTAATCTGTTTAATAACTTTTGATTATCCTTTATCAATGTTCCTCACCCATATTTATCTAATTTTACATTACGTTTTATCTTACAATAATTTTTTCCTTACGACAACCCATTATACCACAGTTTTTCTTAATACTTTATTAATAATTTTGAAATATATTTAAAAAATTATTTTACCCAATCTTCATATAGCACCCTCTTCTTTTTTTTGCTATAATAATAGAAACAAATCAGAAAATAGAGATCGGAGTATTTCTCAAACTATGAAAGTAACAATTATCATCCCAAACTATAACGGGAAACATTTTATGGAGCCCTGCCTCCAGTCATTATCAGAACAGACCTGCAGGGATTTCAAAGTATTAGTGGTTGACAACGCATCTTCCGATGGAAGTCTGGAATATATGAGTGAGCACTACCCAGATATAGAGGTTATCTCCTTAAAGAAAAATTACGGTTTCAGCAAAGCGGTCAATGTCGGAATCGAACATTCCACTACACCTTATGTGATATTGCTCAATAATGATACGACCGTTGATACACACTATGTAGAAGAAATGATCAAAGCGATTGAAAAATCTCCGCGCATCTTTTCTGTCAGCAGTAAGATGATCCAGATGTATCATCCAGAACTGATTGACAGTGCCGGTGATCTTTATACCTTAATGGGTTGGGGCGTGTGCCGCGGAACCGGACGTCCTGTCTCCAATTACAAAAAAGCAGATCAGATATTTACCGCATGCGCCGGGGCAGCCATCTACCGCCGAAATGCTTTTTCAAAAATCGGCTTATTTGATGAAAACCATTTTGCATACCTTGAAGATATCGATGTCGGATACCGTGCAAAAATTTACGGCTAAAAAAATACATACTGCCCCACAGCACTTGTCTACCATGTAGGAAGCGGTACAAGCGGTTCAAAATATAACTCTTTCAAGGTTAAATTATCCGCCCGCAACAATATTTATCTGAATTACAAAAACATGCCTTTCTTGCAGCTGGTTTTGAACTTTATTCCTCTTTTTCTCGGCTGTGTTGTCAAATATCTGTTTTTCATGCGTAAAGGGTTCGGTAAAGACTATGCCTGCGGAATAAAAGAAGGGTTTTCCCATGCCCGGGAACAGAAAAAAGTTGCTTTTAAGCTGCGGCATCTGCCTAACTATATTTTGATTGAGTTTGAACTGATTCTTCATACTCTTTCTTATGCCAGAGACTGGTTTACACGAAAATTATTCAAAAAATAAAAAACAGGAACCGTATCATTTTACTTTTGATACGGTTCCTGCTTTTTATTAAAATACATATTGATCATCAATAATCCGATCATCTGAAATCCATTCTGTAGTCCGAGAAATGCAGGATTAAATGCAGGTCTTATCACAAACCAGCCCAATCCGATCAAAGTAAATACTTTAATAACCCAGGTGTTTTTTCTGGCATACTTTACGATTTTTCTTATGTATATCAGGAGAACTCCTCCAACAAAAACTACAAATCCTAAAATTCCCATCTGGTAACAAAATGACAGATATTCTATTTCATATGAAAATGGTATCGATCCGCTTCTTGTATAATCGCTTATATAACTTCCAAATCCATGCCCGAATACCGGTGATTCCTTCACTCCGTTTATCAATTCTCTCATTTGTATCTGCCTGACATCATCTGATTCCACAGCAAATGAAGAAAAGAACCGGAATTCTATCATTTGTATCACAGGCTTCAACCATAATACCGACGAAGCAAGCACAAGAATCACCCCGATGCATCTTACCTTCTTCGGGATTTTCTTCCAATAATATAACACTGCAACAAACGCAAAGCAGCAGAATTCAACCATCAAAACTCTCGAAAATACAATCAATGTATAAATCCCGCTCAATGCAAACAGCAGACTTCTGATGCTTTTTTTATATTTCTCCATCATCCAGTAAAACGGCATCAATGTCACCACTATAATATCAGATGAAGTCTGCACACGGATCAGCAATAATCTGCCCAAATGCATTGTCATCGTCGATGCTTCCGTTCCAAACATATTTAGATAAAATTCTATTACAGCCTCATATTCTATCAACTTACATACAAAGACGATTTCTATGATTATTTTTCCCAGAATCTTCAAAAGCATCATATAAAGGATACATTCTACAATCTTTTCCGGTTCAGCCAATTCATATCTGACCAGAAAATACAATTCTACAAACACAATTACCGAGATATAAAATAATCCCGTAAATTTTATGCTCCATTCATTTCCAAGAATGTAACTGACTATACATGCCAACAATCCCAAAACACCTAAAGTAATCTCCAGCTTCGCACTTTTTATAATCTCAAGGCTTTTTCTTTGTAAAACCAGGCATATTTCTCCCAGAATAATCAACAGGCATACCAATATTTTCTGAATTGGTATGCCCTTCATTACTCCCGTTGGAAGTGCATAACTTATGATGCACAGATAAATCACAACATTCAGTAATTTTGATAACTTATTCATAGTTTATCCTAAAAATGGAACGTATCTTTCAGTCCAACCCACAGCTGATCCTTATCACTTAAGTTCAGTGCAGTACCGTCTTCCAGCGCATAACCTTCTCCGGATGCTGTTCCTTTATACTCTCCTGTCAGTGTCGGCCACTCAATACCGATCTCAGGATCGTTCCATGCAAGACCACCTTCGTCTCCCGGATGATAGAAGTCTGTACACTTGTAGCAGAACTCGGCAAGATCACTTAATACCAGGAAGCCGTGTGCGAATCCTTCCGGAATATAGAACTGTTTCTTATTTTCTTCTGTCAGTTCTACACCGAACCATTTTCCGTATGTCTCACTATCACTTCTTAAGTCTACTGCCACATCAAATACAGAACCTTTTACGACACGTACCAGTTTTCCCTGTGGAAATTCTTTCTGGAAATGTAATCCTCTTAAGACTCCCTTTGTAGAACTTGACTGGTTGTCCTGAACGAATTGCATTGTAAGTCCTGCTTCTTCCATATCTTTCTGGTTATATGTCTCCATAAAGTATCCTCTTGCGTCACCATGTACTGTTGGTTCAATTACACAGAGTCCCTGGATACCGCCTGCGTTTTTTTCTACTTTAATCTGTCCCATTATTACGTCTCCTTATTGTTTTAAATGATTTATACGTGAGTTAATCCCAGCCACGTCATGTGGCTGAGATTATTCTTCACCTATATAAATTTTAGAATTCGATTTCTTTCAGATATCTTCCAAGCGCATCCTGCCATGTCGGAAGTGGAGTAAATCCATTTTCCACAAGTTTACTCTTGTCCAGTCTGCTGTTGAAAGGTCTTGCTGCTTTGGATACACCGTACTCTTCTGTTGTTACCGGCAGAACCGTCACCTTGTCTTCGCCGTATTCGTCATGACCAAGCTCTGCTGCCTGGCGGAAGATTTCCTTTGTAAAATCATACCAGCTGATATATCCGCCTTCATTTGTTGCATGATAGTAACCATATTTGTCAGTCTCGATCATGTCAACGAGAAGTCTTGCAAGGTCAAATGTATAGGTTGGTGTTCCGATCTGGTCATTTACAACTTTCAATGTATCGTGTGTCTTTGCCACATTGAGCATTGTCTTGATAAAGTTCTTACCGTTTTTTCCGAATACCCACGCGATACGTACGATGAAGTACTTATCCAGCGTCTCCGATACCGCAAGCTCTCCGGCAAGTTTTGTCTCTCCATATACATTCAGTGGTTTGTAATCCTTACAGTCAGGTTCCCAGGCTTTCTCTCCCTGTCCATCAAATACATAGTCTGTACTGATGTATACCATCTTACAGTCTAACTTTTTACACACATCTGCAATGTTCTTTGTTCCTGTTGCATTGACTGCTTTTACGATGTCTTTCTTATCTTCGTCTTCTGCAAGATCTACGGCCGTCCATGCAGCACAGTGTACCACTACATCCGGTTTTGCCTCTGTCAGGACTTTTTCTACCGAAGCTGCATCTGTGATATCCATCGGTACATACGGCATTGTTGTCACCGCTGTACCATCCTGAATTCCGCTGTATGTTTCTTTGATGTCCGAACCGATTCCCTCATATCCGCGGGATGCCAGTTCGTTCATCACATCATGACCAAGCTGTCCGCCAACACCCGTCACTAATACTTTCATTCTTAAATCTCCTCCCGGTGAGCATACATTTTCTCATAATAGTTCTGGTATTCTCCGGAAATGATCGTCTCCCACCATTCCTTATTTTCAAGATACCATTTGATCGTCTTCTTAATACCATCTTCGAATTTGGTCTCTGGAAGCCATCCAAGTTCATTGTGGATCTTAGTCGGATCAATTGCATAACGCATGTCATGTCCCTTACGGTCTGCAACATGTGTAATCAGACTTTCCGGTTTTCCAAGTTCTTTGCAGATGATCTTAACGATCTCGATGTTTGTCTTTTCGTTGTGTCCACCTACGTTGTACACTTCTCCGACTCTTCCATTATGGATGATCAGGTCGATTGCTTTACAGTGATCTTCTACATATAACCAGTCACGTACATTTAATCCTTCTCCGTATACCGGAAGCGGCTTGTCATTCAGTGCATTGGCGATCATCAGAGGGATCAGCTTCTCCGGGAAGTGATATGGTCCGTAGTTGTTGGAGCATCTGCTGATAGATACCGGCAGTCCGTATGTTCTGTGATAAGCAAGAACTAACAGGTCTGCTGCTGCCTTAGATGAGCTGTATGGGCTGCTTGTGTGGATCGGTGTCTCCTCTGTGAAGAACAGGTCCGGTCTGTCAAGCGGCAGATCTCCGTATACTTCATCTGTAGATACCTGATGGTAACGTTTGATACCATATTTTCTGCAGGCATCCATCAGTACAGCAGTACCTTTGATGTTTGTATCCAGGAATACTTCCGGGTTCTCGATAGAACGGTCTACGTGGCTTTCTGCTGCGAAGTTTACAACCATGTCCGGTTTCTCTTCTTCGAATAATTTGTACACTGCTTCACGGTCTGTAATGCTTTCTTTTACAAAACGGAAATTCGGATTGTCCATTACAGGCTCCAGTGTAGATAAGTTACCTGCATATGTCAGGCAGTCCAGACAAACGATGCGATAGTCCGGGTATTTGTTTAACATATGAAATACAAAGTTACTTCCGATAAATCCGGCTCCTCCGGTTACAATAATTGTCATTTTTTGCTTTCTCCTTTTTTGTATCATTTCTTAGTATAGATTTTAGTACAGATTTTCTTTATATTTTCCATCCAGGACGTCTTTTAAGTACTGTCCATACTGGTTCTTCTTCAGAACTTCATATACTTCCATTACCTCGTCCTTGCTGATCCATCTGTTCAGGTATGCGATCTCTTCCAGGCATGCAATCTTACGGTGCTGATGTGTCTCAACCGTCTTCACGAAGTTGGTTGCATCTACAAGGCTTTCGTGTGTACCTGTATCCAGCCATGTGAATCCCTGTCCGAGAAGTTCTACATTCAGATCACCTTTTTCAAGATATACACGGTTCAGATCTGTGATCTCCAGTTCTCCACGTGCACTTGGCTTTAACTCTTTTGCATACTTCACAACATTGTTGTCATAGAAATACAATCCTGTTACACAGTAGTTGCTCTTTGGCTGCGCCGGCTTTTCTTCGATGGAAATAGCTTTTCCTT